>R11__coassemble_1888_pt1 | contig 11097 bp, 8 predicted proteins | sample R11__metabat2_low_PE_030 | metagenome-assembled genome bin R11 | reverse complement strand
GGTGTTGTTTTTTGGGGGTGTTTTTGGGTTTTGGGGGCGGTGGTGGGTTTTTTTCGATTTGGGGGGTGTTTTTGGGCAACTTGGGGGTCCCTCCGCCCCCACAAACTGCAATCTACAAACTTTATTCTCCATACTGCATGTTCTAAACTACATGCTCTAAACTGCATTCCCTAAGCCGCATGCTCACAAATGACATGCTCGTAAATCTGCATTACTGATAGAGTGTCAGCAGCTGGGACAGCGCCTCGACATCCTCCGAGGTCGGCGTCTTTCCATCGATTCTGATCACATTAACACAGACATAACCATCGTCCGGGATCACGACATTGCCGCTGGAGGTCATCCACCCGGAATCATAGCCGACAGTGCCGTCCTCCTGCGTATAAAAGACACCGATCGACAAACCCGCTGAAGCAATATCCCCGATATGCAGGACATCGCCGCCGGATACGCTTACAGAGGACACTGTAAATCTGTTGGGACTGCTTTTCTGGACTGCATAATGTCCCTTGCCGGTCGCCTGATTGGTCGATGTGCCATCCGCAGCACTGTTATAATAGCTGGTCTTTAGCGTACAAAGAGAAGCATCCGAGATCAGCGGGCTTTCCGTCATGCCGGCCGTCGTGGCCGCCGTGCCGCTGACCGTATAGGTCACATTCTGCTTGGCCTCGCTCATGCTGATCACCGTATTATCATTCTTACCCACATTGATGGCAAGATAGCAATCCTCATCTGCCGTAATGGTATAGGTCCCGGTCTTCCAGCCGGTGTTCACGACCTGGACATAGCCGCCGGCCTCAGCATCCCACTTCATCAGGAAAACACCGCTCTTATAACCATCTCCTATGGTCACCGTCACGGTCTGTCCCGCACTGATAGGGACCGGTGCGGCATTCAGGGTCGCCCTGTTGCTCTGACCGCTGCCTACTTTCATCGTGCCGTTGACTGAATTCCAGCATTTAGCTTCGCCATCCAGGCCCTCGATCAGGCTGTAGATCTTTGCGGCCGCAGACGTGGCTGCGCTGCCGCCCGTCCACTCAAAAGCCTTACCGGAGACCACACTATTACCGCCGGCCGTGGTATAAGCCTTGTCGCAGTAATAAACCGTACACTCACCATCGGCGCCGGGATAACCGAACCATCGACCTGTATCCGTAGAATAGATACTGCCTACCGTCACCGGTGTCGACGTCTGCCAGTCATCCTGCTGCTGCACCAGCGCCACTGTCTTGGAATAGACGCCATCCGCGTAATCCACCGAATGGGTATCCCCGGCGATCGCCGCGGCCATTACCTCAGCATAAGCCGCCCGGACATTGGCCAGATCCGTCGCCTCTCTGGACTTTTCCAGCTGAGCCATAAACAGAGGCACAGCCACCATCACCAGCACCGCCAGAATCGCCACCACGATCAGCAGCTCCGCTAGCGTAAAGCCCCTCTCACGCTCTCTATCTCTCATAAAGCGGCCCCCATTCTATTCACAACAGCCGAAAATCATCGGCCCCACGATCCATACATCAATTCCCCACGAACACAGTGCGGATCACTCGCCCCATCGACCTCCCCAGGTCCCGGGCCAAATCTCCGATCAAGCAAGCGGCGGCTCAGCCCCCTCCTGCCCAATTCTACGATAGATCTCCGCAAACACAGAGCGGACAAACATCCCCTCTATTAACATCATATCACAAACCTTCGCAAAAGGCTATATATTTTTCGCGAAACATTCGTTATTGCATATATTTCGTCTCAAAACTTCGCTTTGCGGCGTCACGCCGGTCCGGGCGCTTTCCTGCGTCAAAGACGTCAGGCCTGTCTGGGCTGTTCCTGCATGAAGGCGGTAAAAGCTGCTGCTTCCAGGGGCTTGGAGTAGTAGTAGCCCTGGATGAAGTCTCCGCCGCAATCCCGGATCAGCCGGACCATGTCGGCGTCCTCTGCGCCCTCCACCAGGACCTTTTTGCCCAGTCTTGAAGCCGTGCGGATCGTATCCTCAAAAACGATCCCGGCCTCTTCGTCCTGCATGGCCTGGAGCAGCACACCCCGGTCGATCTTGACAATACTGACCGGCAGACTGTAAAGATAAGACGCCGAGGCAAAGCCAGACCCGTAATCATCGATAGAAAAGCTCACGCCGAAACGCTGCAGGGCCCGGATATTTTCCATCACGACCGCATCCGTAATATCCAGGGCCGATTCCGTGATCTCCATATTGATCGCGGACGCGGAAACCCCATATTTTTCCATGATCCGGATGAAGCGCCGGCTCATCTCCGGCTGCACCAGCTGCATGGGGCTGACATTGACCTCCAGATAATGCAGACCCGGAAGGGACTCCCTGTGGTCTGCCAGAAAAGCACAGACCTTTTCAAAAAGCATCTCGCCGATCCGGACGATGCTGCCGTTTTTTTCCGCGATGGAAATGAAGACATCCGGCCGGATCAGGCCCATCTCCGGGTCCCGGAGTCTGAGCAGGGCCTCCGCACTGTGAAAGGTCTCCGCCGTCAGATCATAGATAGGCTGATACATCATATAAAACCAGTCCCTGCTGATCGCATTGGCCAGGGCATCCTCCACCTCACGGTATTCATGCTGCTGCAGGACCAGGCGGCCGATCTCCGGCTCCGCCAGCAGCTGCATCATGGGGGCCTGCTGAAGGATCTCCACCAGATGATCCGCGTAATCATCGCTGACCATGACCTCCCGGAGTTTGAAATCCCGGATCCTGAGGACGGCCTGTATCGGCTCCCGATCCACCTGCAGCGGCTTCTCAAACAGGGCCCGGACCTTGTCCCCTACGGCCTGCGGATCTTTGTACTGCTCCGCACTGACCATAAGGACAAACCTGCCTCCGGCCAGGCAGAAGACCCGCCGGCCCAGGTGATCATAGAGCCGCTCTGCCGCCTCATCCATCAGGGCTGTCAGAATCCCGGCCTCCTGTACGCCGTGGTTTCTGGGACTATTGGTAATGCAGATCAGCAGAAAGCCCGATTCGGGATCAGCCTGTCCCATATGCCGCAGTTCCTCATAAAAGGCCCTGCTTCCCAGGCACCGGGTCGCATGGTAGGTGTAATAAACGGGATTTTCAAAAACGATATAGACCACCAGCAGGACCAGAACACAGGTCAGATGGAAAAGGTCTGCCTTTGCATTGGCAATCTGAAAAGAGGAGGCCAGCATGACGATGATAAAGATGGTCACCGCAGTCGCCTTCTGCAGGGGCCGCATCCACCGGCTGCGAATATAGGCGTAGGCCAGGGCATTGGCATTAAGCGCAATGGGAATCAGATAGAGCAGCCAGAAAAGCCGGCCGTGGTGATAGGCCAGCTGCTCATCAAAATAAATGATCAGCCCGGTCCGGGGCGTCGTCAGGATCAGAGCAGCCTCCACCGCAGCCGCGATCAGGTACTGGATCCATCCGGCCCGGATCGCCTTCTCCTCTCCGGTCAGGGTCATAATGTAGCGCACAAAGGTCAGACCGGTCAGGCCGAAGAGCAGCAGATAGACGATATTGGAGGCATAAAGCACCGTATGCGAGTAGTCCTCCGGGTAAGAAATGGTCCAATAGGTAAAAAGATCCGCGGCCGCTCCCAGCAGATTGACATAGATCAGGCTCATGAACACTCTGTTGTCGGCAGAGGAATAGCCCTTTCTCTGATAGATGATGATCAGCAGCACCAGCGTAGTCACGACTGCGATCACCGTATACTGATAATCATAAAGCATAGCGATCGGCTCCCCCTGAGCCATCCCCGTATTATGGATACGGGAAAGTAATACCTTATTTTCCGTCCTTATGTTTTGAGTAGATCACCAGGGCAATGACTACCACCGCGCAGGCGGCGGCAATGGCTCCGAAGCGGGGCAGCATTTCCGATACAGAACCCGCATAGCGGGTCACCGCTGTTGATATTGTCATAAAATTCATGTGCATATCTCCCCCGGCAGATAGCTGCCGTATTCCTTGATAAATGTGTCCGCCGTCCGGAGGACAAAGGCCTCCAGATCCTCCAGATCAAAGACCTGCAGGGGCTCCGGCGCTCCCTCATGATACTCCCGAAGGAGCTGATTGAGGTTGTCACAGATCATCTGCATATCCTCCAGCCGGACCTCCTCCATATCAAAATGGCGGATCCTGCGCCAGTCAGGCAGCTTCAGATCGTATTTGCCGATAAAATAATCATTCATACGGGTATAATCCCCGTAATAATAGGCCACGGAAAAAAAGTCCTCCAGCGGCACCATGGTATCCATCCGCTTAATATAGACATAGCGGATCCTTTCCCGCAGCTTCTGAGGCCGACCCTCTTCATCATAAAAGGCAATGACTCCCGGCCAGTAATGGGCCACATAGGCTGCGTCCAGATGCAGATGCATCAGATAGCCCAGCAAAAGGGGATCGGGCAGTTTGTGCCCGTATTTGCCAAGAAAACGGTCCAGTACAGGCGCCCGCTCCAGCAGGGCCCCGCCCTCAGGATCCCAGAAATGAGAGATCACCTTATCCTCATAGAGCCGTGTGTCCGGCAGCAGATTGCCGGTCAGAAAGCTCTGCTTCCACTCCTCCGAGAGAACGGTATGCGCCTCCAGCGCGTCGATCACCCGCCTGGCCTCCGCCAGATGGATCACATAACCCGGCATCCCGGTCACCTCCCCTTTGTATCAGAAACCTTATATCAGAGACCGGCAGGCGGACCCTGACGGCCATTTGTCATAGCACTCCCTATGCCGGCCGTATTAAACTCCGGCGGCCTGCTTTAATTTTAACTTTCCTCCCGTCAATGTGCAAGGATATAATGTGATAATCCGCCGGGACTATTTCTCAAAAGTAATGCGAAGGCTGCGGCCGCTTTCGTCGTGTACACGCAGGGACAGGCCATATACATGGCTCTATCTGTGCACACAAAATGCCATTTGCCGGACATCGTCTGTATACACAAAAAAGGGCAGCCGGAAGGCTGCCCTTTTGAAAAATTGGTGGCGCATCTTCTGACGGATGCCGCAATTACATGCCGCCGTTTCAGAAGGCCCTGTATTTACAGGAAGACGTACTTGAGGACGAAGAGCACGGCCAGGATATACATCAGCGGTGCGATCTTGTCCTTCTTGCCGCAGAACAGATTGACGACGACATAGGAGATGATACCCATAGCGATACCGTCGGAAATGCTGTAGAGGATCGGCATGGACAGCAGAGCCATATAGGCCGGAATCGCCTCGGTCGCGTCATCAAAATGAATATCCTTGATGGCGGTGATCATGAGGAAACCGACAAAGATCAGGGCCGGTGCGGTGGCAAAGCCCGGAATCGCGATAAAGATCGGAGAAAGGACGATGGCCAGCAGGAACAGAACGCCGGTCACCACAGAGGCCAGGCCTGTCCTTGCACCTTCGGAAACACCGGAGGAGCTTTCTACAAAGGTCGTGGTGGTAGAGGTACCCAGCACAGCGCCGGCGCAGGTAGCGATGGCATCGGCCAGCAGGGCCTGCTTGATTCTCGGCAGCTTGCCGTCCTCGTCCAGCATGTCCGCCTTGTCCGCGCAGCCGATCAGGGTGCCCAGCGTATCAAAGACATCGACGAAGAGGAAGGAACACATGATGACGAAGAGGTCCAGGAAACGGATATTGGCAAAGGCCTCGGCAGAAAAGCACTGACCGAAGGTCTGGCCGATAGCGCCGATATTAAAGCCGCTCCAGCTGGGCAGGACGGAAGCGCCTTGATAAAGACCTGTGAGCTGAGCCAGGATGCCCAGGACCCAGGTGACCAGGATGCCGATCAGGATGGAGCCCTTGATCTTCTTCTGATAAAGTACGGCGATGACCAGGGTGCCTACCAGGGCCAGGACAGCCGCGATACCGGTGGTCCTGAAGTCCTCGGTGAAGGAAACGATGGTGACCAGGGTGGAATCACTGTTGACGACGATGCCGCCGTTCTGCAGACCGATGAAGGCCACGAAAAGGCCGATACCTACGGATACGCCCTTCTTGAGCTGCAGCGGAATGGCATTAAAGATGGCCTCTCTGATATTGGTCAGGGACATGACGATGAAGATCGCGCCCTCCAGGAAGACGGCAAACAGGGCGAACTGCCAGGAATAGCCCATGGTCCCGCAGACCGTATAGGCAAAGTAAGCATTCAGGCCCAGGCCCGGTGCCAGGGCAAAGGGGTAATTGGCCAGAAAAGCCATGGCCAGCGTACCGATGAAGGCCGCCAGCGCGGTGGCGATCAGGATCGCCTGAGCATCCATGCCGGAAGCCGACAAAATCGAGGGATTGACGGCCAGGATATAAGCCATGGCCATAAAGGTAGTAATGCCGGCGATGACTTCCGTCTTGACGTCGGTCCCGTTCTCCTTCAGTTTAAACATGTTTTCAAGCATTTTTTCACAACAACTCCTTCTCATTATAAAATATAAGACGGTGACACGAAGATTATACCATACCGCCGTACAGAGTCCAGCTATAAAACATAAAAAACATGGATAAAAGCCGGCTTAAGCATATCATAAAAAACAGATATGAGGCCGTTGGCCTCACCGCAGGCTATGATACCACGCACAGCTCCGCTTCGCTCCCACTGTGCTGCCCGATTCGTGCGAGCACGATCGTTCATCGCCTTTTTCAGGCTTGTATCATAAAAAAAGAGCACCGCCCCCGAAGCCTGTGCTTCAAAAACGATGCTCTAATGTGCGCCTTCAGGGGCTCGAACCCTGGACACCCTGATTAAGAGTCAGGTGCTCTACCAACTGAGCTAAAAGCGCGTTTGTCTGTCATTCCTGACGACATGTGTCATTATATACCAGCCTTTTTTTAAATGCAAGCCTTTTTTTAAATTTTTTTCATCTTTTTTTATTTTCCCTCTTCTGCATTTGTTATATAATAATAAGGTCATAAGGGATTAAGCCTCCGGACAGTCTGTCCTGCCCGATGCATCCTATGTATATGCTGAGATGTATATGCCCAGATGTATATGCTGGGGTGTATATGCTCAGACAGTTATGACAGGGGGAATGTTATGTCACAGAATGAATCGCCGTCCAAAAAGAAGAAACGTCTTTTTGATGCGCATTTTGAATTTAACAATAATTACTTCATCATCAGCACTTACGCCGTCATGACCTTTACGGTCTGTGTCATCATCTACAAGCTGCTCAATAACTGGCGGGAGGCCGGCAGCTATATCGGCTCGATCATGACGACGCTGTCGCCCTTCCTGATCGCGTTCCTGATCGCTTACTTTATCAATCCTCTGGTCAGCATGATCGACAGGATCCTCTTCCGGAAGATCAATCTGGACAAGCACATTAAGATGCACAAATTCCTGTCCCTGCTGCTGGCCTATGTCATCTTCATCGGCGCCATCGCGCTGGTGCTGACCTTCGTCATGCCGCAGCTAATCGACAGCCTGCTGCGCCTGGTCCGCCAGGTCACCAACATCTACGACACCATCAATGGCTGGATCGCCACCATATCCGAGGCCTACCCGAATATGGACCTTAATTACGTCCAGAGTGTCATCGATGATGTGCTGCCGGATGCCCTGACCTACCTGCAGACCTTCATGGCCAATATCGTGCCGCAGATCTACGATGCCAGTATGTCCATCATCAGCTGGGTGGTCAATATCATCCTGGCCTTCGTCATCTCCTGCTACCTGATGTCCAACAAGACCCGCCTCAAGTCCACACTCCGCCGGGTCGCCTATGCCGTCTTTGATGAGGATGTGGCTTACAAGGTCCTGGTCCTTATCAAGGAATGCAACCATATTTTCAGCGATTATATCATCGGTAAAGCCCTGGATTCCCTGGTCATAGGCATCCTCTGTGCCATTATCATGCGGATTCTGGGCCTGCATTACTGTCTGCTGATCAGCCTGGTGGTGGGCATCACCAATATGATTCCCTACTTCGGCCCCTTCATCGGTGCGATCCCGGGCCTGATCATCCTGCTCATCGTCTCCCCTGTGGAGGCCCTGATCTTCCTGATCCTGATCCTGGCCCTGCAGCAATTTGACGGTGCCATCCTGGGTCCCAAGATCCTGGGCAGCACCACCGGTCTGCAGCCCATTTGGATTATCTTTGCTATCACCGTCGGCGGCGCCCTGGGCGGCGTCCTGGGCATGTTCCTGGGTGTACCGATCGTCGCCGTCCTGGTCTACCTGGCCAACAATCTGCTGGACTATCTGCTCTACATCCGCCAGATCAAACCGGACCTGTCCAATGTGGATATCCCGGACATCAACCCGGACAATATCTTCATTCCAAAGGAATTCCTGGAGGCCCCGGCCCCCGGACAGACAGAGACCTCTGCAGACACTAAGGCCGCGACAGCCGAGGCCCCTGCGGATGCAGACCCGGCCCCTGCGGTAAAGTCTTCTCCTGAAGTAAAGGCCTCCCCTGCGGACGCCGATTCCGTGCTCTCCGACGATCATCCATCATCTCATTGATGATCAAAGCCCCCGGCTTTAAAAGGCCGGAGGCTTTTTTTAGAATCTTTCGAATACTTTCCTGTAATACTTTTGCTGTTTTATGTGATTTTTTCAAACCCTTTCCTGTAATGCTTTTGCCGCTTTGTGTGATTTTCCGCATTTTTGGTGATTTTGGATGATTTTTCCGCAAAATGCGTCCGATTTTCATTTGATTACATATTTCCTTTATCGGACACTTTATGATATATTAGTATAAATCATAAAGAACCCCGCATTTATAAGGAGATTGTTATGTCAAACAAAGCAAACCAGTCGCCCGCACAGGGCACGCCCTACACCTTTTACGGCCGTATCCCCCTCGGCCAGGCCATTCCCTTAGGCCTGCAGCATGTAATGGCCATGTTCATCGGCAACCTGACCCCGCTGATGATCATCATGAACGCCTGCGGTATCACCGCCGCGGCCGGCTATGGCGATATGCGTACCGCCATCCTGCAGAACGCAATGCTGGTCGCCGGTATCGTCACCCTGGTCCAGATGTTTTCTATCGGCCCCTGCGGTGGTAAGGTCCCCATCATCATGGGTACTTCCTCCGGCTTCCTGGGCGTTTTCCAGAGTGTCGCCGCAGCCCTTGGCACCGGCGTCCTTTCCTACGGCGCCATCATGGGTGCCTGCCTGATCGGCGGTATCTTCGAGGGTGTCCTGGGCTTTTGTATCAAGCCTTTAAGACGCTTCTTCCCTCCCAACGTCACAGGCTGTGTCGTCATGGCCATCGGTCTTTCCCTCCTGTCCGTCGGTATCAACTACCTCTGCGGCGGCAGCGGCAAGTCTGACTACGGCTCACTGCCCAACCTGGCCCTGGGCCTGCTGGTCCTGATCGTCATCCTGATCACCAAGCATTTCACCAATCCGAAGGGCCTGCTTTCCACCTCCTCGATCCTGGTCGGTATCCTGGTCGGCTACGCGGCCGCTATCATCATGACCCTGACCATGAGCCACACCGGCACCGTCGTAGGCGCTGACGGCGTTGAGACCGCCTTCACCTATGCCTGGGTCGTCGACTTTGAGGCCGTTAAGAATGCTTCCTGGTTTGCCCTGCCAAGCTTCATCGGCTTCGGCAGCCTGTCCGAGATCCATTTCGAGTTTAATATCCAGGCTATCCTGCCGATCTGCATCATGTTCATCGTCACAGCGGTAGAGACCGTCGGTGATATCTCCGCCTGTATCGAAGGCGGTATGGACCGTGAGGCCACAGACACAGAGCTTTCCGGCGGCGTCATCTGCGACGGTCTCGGCTCCGCGTTTGCCTCCATCTTCGGTGTCCTGCCCAATACCTCCTTCTCCCAGAACGTCGGTCTGGTCTCCATGACCAAGGTCGTCAACCGTATGGCTCTGAGCTGCGGTGCCATCTTCCTGGTCCTCTGCGGCCTCTGCCCGAAGATTGCTGCCTGCGTCTCCATCATGCCTCAGTCCGTCCTGGGCGGCGCGGCTGTCATGATGTTCGCCTCCATCCTGGTCTCCGGTATCCAGCTGGTCACCAAGGAAAAGATCACAGCCAGAGAGATCACCATCATCTCTATCACTCTGGGTCTGGGCTACGGCCTCGGTGCCACCTCCGGTGCTACTTCCGGTCTGCCTTACTATGTACAGCTGATCTTCGGCGGTTCCGGTATCGTACCGGCAGCCTTCGCAGCCATCATCCTCAACGTCATCCTGCCGAAGCAGGCCGACTAAATATCCGCCCGGAAAAGCAGGCCGGCAGGAGCTTATCCTGTCCGGGCAGACAGCCGGGTATCCGCCTGGATTAAAAGAAAGGCTTACAGTCAAAATCCCGTGGAGAAAACTCCACGGGATTTTTTATATATCCTTTTCTGTATATCGGATTTTCTGTATACTGTTTTTTTTGTATATCGGACTTTCTGCATACCGGTTTTTCTGCATACGTTTTTGTATACGGGCCTTTCCGGATACAGTTTTTCTGTATACGCGCCTTCTGCCTATGACCTTTTGCGGTCTCTTCCTTGCGGCATGTCTTAACCCAGAGCACCGGCCAGGGAGGTATCTGTCTGCTCGAAGGTATTGGCAACACTGGTCAGGGATGTGGAGAACTCCTCCAGCATCTGAGAGAAGGCCTGCATGGAAGCCTCATAGCTCTGCATACGGGCCAGATAAGCGCTGGCTGTGGCACCGTCGAAGACATCACTGTTGCACATGTTCTGGATCAGGCTCTTGACCGCCTGGATGTTGGTATCGTGGGTATCCTTGTAGCCTGTGATGGTCTGTGCGTTGGTTCTTAAAGTATCTGCATCGATTCTGATTGTTGCCATGGTAGGATCTCCTTTTCTTTATGGTCCGCTGCGGATCTCTCATCCGGTCCGTCCCTGCGGAAATGTGTTATCTTTTTGATGGCTTAAGTTTACCATCCGCAGAAAACGACTTTTTTTACGAAGCAATTTTTCAGACTGTGGCGAACCGACAAAAACTGAGTGTCTCACGAGGCCAACAGCCTCATGTCCGTTTTTTATAAAACAGCTTCTTATGAAGATTTCTGCCGGTGGGCCACCAGCCTGCAGATGGGGTTGCCAATGGCCGAAAAACGCTCTTCGTACTCGGTCATAACATTCCCCGCGGCATACTCACTGTGGTGCAGGTCAAAGGTGACATTATCCAGGATCCAG
>R11__coassemble_1879_pt1 | contig 11132 bp, 9 predicted proteins | sample R11__metabat2_low_PE_030 | metagenome-assembled genome bin R11 | reverse complement strand
GTTTTGACGACGACGGGGATGACCATGCCGTTCATCATGGGCTTGCCCATGTCGACATATTCGCCGTCCTCGACATGAATGCTGTCTACGGATACGACCTGACGGCGGGTACCCGGCAGGTTTCCGATCAGCAGGCCCATGGCCTTGGCAATGTCACACTCGATGACCAGGACGATGGGTCTCTCCGGCGCCAGGGTCTCATCCATGACCCGGCGGATCGCCGCCGCGGCCCGCTTCATCTCACTGTAATCCGGATCCTTTTTCCCCGACATGGCCAGGATGAACATGTCTGTATCCTTCTGGGTCAGATACCAGCGGACATGCGCCAGGACCGGGGCCGGATCACCGGCAAAAAGCGCCGCCTGCAGGCCATCGTCCAGCTTGATGACCGGGATATTTTTCAGAGGAAAGATGTCCTCGGACCAGGTGATGGTGCTGCCGGAAATGGAGGTCGTGTAGCTGCCGGCGCCGACGACGGTGGCCCGGATCGTCTCCCCGGGCTGAGGGCAGTCGTAGCTGCGGATCAGCTGACCGGCCCCGATGGCCTGTCCCAGCAGGACCCCGATGTCTCCGTACTTGCGGATATCTTCCTGAGGATGATAGATCAGGTCCGCCACGCCTCCGGAGAAAAAGACAGCCTCGATCCCCGGCGGGCAGACAAAATCACTGCTTCCCGGCGTTTTGATCAGGGATAAAAGGGCATCCATACCGCCGGAGCGGACATCCCCCGCAACGGCCGCGGCTCCTATCGCAGAATCTGCAAAAGGAGCGGATGGCGGTGCTGCCTGACCCATAACCTCCGGGAAACGATAGCCGGCCGCCTGAGATCGGCCCTCCTGCACTCTATGACTGTCGTCCTGACGGTCTGTCAGGGACGAGGACGGCCGCTGCCCTGCACCTGCCCGGGGTGTCAGATAGGCATCCAAAAGATCTGCCATCCGGCCGGTTACCCTTCTGAGGGCCTCAACGTTCACCGGATCGCCCTCGCGCAGTTTTACTCCGACACTTTCCGCAACTGCGGCTGCGGCAGGGCTCACCTTTTTGAGCCGGCCGCCTCTGCCTACACGGACCAGGCGTCCGCCGATATCCAGGCAGCCTCTGGCGATAGGGATGCCCTCATCAAAGACCACCACATTAGTGGTGCCGCCGCCGATATCCAGATTGACTGTCCGGCAGTGATGATCCAGACTGTACTGGCAGGCACCGCTGCCCTTGCCTGCGATCAAAGACTCCATATCCGGGCCTGCCGCCGAAACCACAAAATCCCCGGCATAGCCCGACAGGCTCTTTAAAACCGCGTCAGAATTCTCCTTGCGGGCCGACTCTCCGGTAATGATGACTGCACCGCTGTCCGTATCCGAAGGCCTGTAGCCGGCCTTTTCAAACTCAGCGGCCACAATCTTTTCCAGGGCCTCTGTATCAATCAGTACGGATGTCTTCAGCGGTGTAAAATAAACCGGGCTCTTGTAGACGACCTTTTTATCTACGATGGAAATCTTAGGCACCGTGAAAAAACCGGAGCTGTTGTCCATCGACAGCTCACTGAAAACCACCTGGGTCGTAGAAGTCCCGACATCAATGCCAACACTCAGAATCTTCTGCATGCTGCCGGTCCTCCTTCCCTGGTCCCATGCGGCCTCTGCCCCGCGGCAGGGCCCATTCCGGGCATTTTTCTCATTGTATCATATTTGCAAAGGCGCATAAAGGCTTTTCAGCGGATTTTTGAATTTAATCCGTCATTTTTTCCGACACAGCCTCATATACAAAAAGCCCGGCTTTCGCCGGGCCTTTTGTATGAATCCTTGGGCATGCGCCTCCTGACAGATACCTTTGGGTATATGCCTTTTGCCTGCGCCTGTTTACAGGCTTTCCAGAACCTTTTTACACTTATCAGGGAAATTGCCGATGATGCAGTCCACACCCAGCCGGGCCATCTCCCGCATATAAGCTTCCTCATTGACCGTCCAGACATTGACCTTAAGTCCCTTCTCCCGGGCGGCCTTCATATAATCCTCATTCACCGCACAGAAGATCGGATGCAGGGCTTCCACACCCTGAGCCGCGGCATAGCCTGCCGCATCAATGATCCAGCTCTCCTCCAGAAAACCGCAGGTCATCTCCGGGGCCAGGGCCTTCATCCGCATCACGGAATAATGGTTAAAGGACGAGATAATAATCCTGTCTCTGAGACCGTACTCGTCGATCAGCTTCAGCACCTTCTCCTCAATGCCGGGATAAGGATTGATCCCTGTCTTAAGCTCCACATTGGTCACGATCCGCGTATCCTTGATCAGGTCAAAATATTCCCTCAGTGTCGGGATCCTATTGATGCCATAGACGCCCTTATAGGTTGCTGAAGCATCCAGAGTCTTCAGCTCAGCCAGGGTCAGATCCCAGATATAGCCATGGCCGTCCGTCGTCCGGTCCACCGCCTCATCATGGTGGATGATCAGCTCCCCATCCTTCGTCAGATGCACATCCAGCTCAATGCCGTCCGCACCGGCCTCAATCGCCTTCTCAAAAGCCAGCAGCGTATTCTCAGGATACCTGCCCGAAAAACCTCTATGCGCAAAATTCCTGGACATAAAATCACTCCTCAAGTACAATTCATATCAGGCAGTCAGGCACCGGCCGCGGCCAAAGCGCCATCCTCCTGCACCCACCAATTGTAAAATGTCCATGCCCACCTGTCAACCACAAATTCACCACGGCCAAAACCGCAGCTGCCCCGGCAGCTGCGGTTTCCGGCTGCCGGCACACCCCTGAAAACCATTCCGAGGGCGCAGGGCAGGGAATTCTATGTACAGAGAGGACAGCTTATATATTGTGCGGCTTCCGCTGCTGAAGCGGCGCAGCCTGAAGCACCCCCTGAAAACCATTCCGAGGGCGCAGGCGGGCCTTCGGTACATAACCGGGACATCCAACCAGTGTCTGCCCGCCGTGAGCGGAGTTTTCAGGGGGTGCTTTTCAGGTGCGCTCAGCTTCATGAAGCGATAAGAAGCCGCACTATATATGCTGTGCTCTCGTCAATAAGGCCGGCCTTACAGCTCGATGCAGTCACTCTTTTTGACGCTGAGGTAGACTTCGTCGCCGTTGTTGAAGAGCTCTGCGTCGCCGAAGAGGACGTCTACGTCGACCTGGATACCGTTGCAGTCGATGCCGTATCTGAGGATATTACCATGAGGCAGGCTGACGATGACTTTGCCCTTGACCTGGTAGCTGTCAGGAATCTCCTGAGGCGTACGGCTGATGGCGACGACCTCCGGTCTGAAGGCTACGCTCTCGCAGTCCACCCTGGCGCCAAAGGCCTGGGCCATCTTGTCAGCCTCCAGGACATTGTAGTGGCCGATGAAGGAAGCGACAAACTTGGTCTTGGGCTGGGTGTAAAGCTCGATGGGCTTTGCAGACTGCTCGATCTGGCCCTTGTACATCAGATGGATCTCATCGGACATGACCATAGCCTCGTCCTGGTCATGGGTAACGAAGATCGCGGTGATATCCAGCTCCTGCTGGATACGTCTGATCTCGATCTGCAGGGAATGGCGGAGCAGGGCGTCAATGGCGGAAAGGGGCTCATCCAGGAGCAGCACCTTCGGCTCGGTGACGATAGCTCTGGCCAGAGCGGCTCTCTGCTGCTGGCCGCCGGACAGCTGGGAAGGATAATGCTTTTTCTTATCTGCCAGACCGACGATGGTGATCATCTCATCGCACTTCTTCTCGATGATGGCCTTGTCCACCTTCTGCATCTTAAGGCCGAAGGCGACATTCTGCTCGACGGTCATGTTCGGGAAAAGAGAATACTGCTGGAAGACCATGCCGATACCTCTGTCCTTGGGGCTGACATCAGTGACGTCCACGCCGTCCAGGTAAACCTTACCGCTGGTGACGGTCTCCAGACCGGCCAGACATCTGAGCAGAGTACTCTTGCCGCAGCCGGAGGGACCTAAAAGGGTGACCAGCTTGCCTTTTTCAATCTCCAGGTTGATATTCTTTAATACATCATTCTGACCGAAGCTCTTATATAAATTTTCAAAACGAATATATGACATTGCTAAACTCCCCTTTTAATTCTTTTTGGAACCCTTGGCGCCCCGGCTCTGGATATAGAGCACGATGGCGGAGATGATAAATGTGACAGCCATGATGACACAGAAGACCGCACTGGACTTCATCGGGTCAGACTTCATAGCCTGATAGAGATAGAGCTGAACATTCGGGAAAGCCGAGCTTGCCAGATTTCGGTCAAGGACATAGTCGCCAAAGATAATACCTACGGCCAGCAGGGAAGATACGATGACAGCCGAGATGATGTTGGGGACGATGACTCTGAAGAAGGCATAGATTTTTGTGGATCCCAGCATCTCCGCCGCCTCCAGCAGGACCGGCATATTGACGGCCCGCATACCGTTGCGGATACCGGTATAGATATGAGGCAGGATAATGATACAGTAAGCGCCGATCAGCATGACCAGACGGTTGCCCAGGATCGTCTTATTATTGACGTAAAGGGACAGGATACTGACGGAAAGGATAACGCCCTGAATCGTGTAAGGGATCATACAGATAATCTGGACATATTTCTCAAGCTTTGGGAAATAGACCGTCGTAACAAAGAGAGCCAGCAGCACCAGCAGGATCGTCAGCAGGATCGGGATGATCGAGATGATGATCGTGCGGCCCATGGCCAGCAGGAAGCTCTTGTCAGCGAACAGGTCTGCGTATTTCTCCAGGGTGAAGCCCTGAGGCACGATGCCTGTCCAGTTTTTAAACAGAGAATAGATCACAGAGACGACCAGAGGCAGCAGCATGTAGGCCAGAATGATAATGATCAGAACGATGGCACCGATATTTTTCTTTTTCACGACCGCTTACCTCCTTTCTGGAACCTGCCGCTGACATAGTTGGTCAGCAGGATCGCTATGATCATGATCACCATCATTACCACAGATAGGGCGCCGCCCATGCCCTTCTGCATCTTGACATCGCCGACGAAGCAGGTGGAGATCTGTACCGGCAGCAGAGCCATGGCACTCATCATGAGGGCATAGACTGTGGCGTAGGCGGCCAGCGCATTGGCGAACAGGACGCTGACCGTGCTCATGATACTGGGCATCAGGACCGGGATACCGACCTTGGTCCAGAACTGGGAATTCCTGGCGCCCAGGAGGAGGGAAGCCTCCTTCCACTCCTTTCTGACGCCCTCGAAGGCCGGCAGAAGCAGCAGTGTGGACAGCGGGATCTGGAAATAGACATAGACAAGGGCGATGCCGTTCGTGGTGTAAAGATCAAAATTAGCAAGTGCATCTATACCATATTGTCTGCCGATCTGTACGATGACACCGGCATTGCCTAAAAGGATCATGTAGGCAAAGGCCAGCGGGACACCGGCGAAATTAGATACCATATTCAGGATCGCCATAAAGACACCCTTGAGCTTGCCGTCCACAGAGTGGGCCGCTCTGGCGCCGAGGAAGGCGATGATGATACCTGCCGCGGCAGATATCAGTGAGATCTTAATACTGTTGAAAATTGCTTTTCTGTACAAAAGCTTGGAAAAGATAGCCGTATAGTTGGCCAGGGTGAAGGCCCCGCCGTCATCCGGGTGAAAGCTGTTGCTGATGACCGAGATCAGAGGAATGATCTCGTACATGAATGCCACGATCACAAAGGGCACCAATGCCAGCAGATAGATGTATTTTTTGTTCTTCATGGAAACATACTCCTGTCTCTTTTGGAGTGAAGGCCGCCGCCTGCAAAGCGGCAGAGGCACCGTCCTTCCGGTAAATAAAGGGGGCGTACGAAAAGGTACGCCCCCTGCAGTTGGCCGGATCTGCGCCCGGGAGAGGTAGCTCCCCTGCACGAGATCGGCATGCCCTTAAAGAGCATATTTATTTATATAGCATCCTCCGTGTGAAGGATACCGGAACCTGCTTCAGTAATTACTGAACAAGCAGAGGAGCGATCTCCTCATTCCATCTCTCTACGATCGTAGCAGTGATCTCGGAGTAAAGAGCTGTATCCTCGATAGCAAGCGCGTCTGCATACTGCTCAGGCTGTAATACCTGATCTGCGTACTCATCAGCGATGACGAAATCTGTTCTGGTAGGAACAGCGCCGGCCAGTGCAAGGTAGGTCTGACCTGCGTCAGAGAACATAACCTCTCTTGCAAGAGCTGCTGCGTAAGGATGCTCAGCGTTCTTGTTGATAACGGAAGCGTAACCGGACATAACAGCGCCGTCAGCAGGAACAACTGCTGTCATAGCGTAGTTCTCGATAGCCTGAGAGTAAGGAATACCTGTGAAGGACCATACGACACCTACAGGAACCTCGCCGCTCTCGAAGTTAGCCTGTGTGATATCAACGGTGTTGATACGGCCAGCCTCTGCAAGAGTGGTCAGAGCCTCAAATAAAGCGTCAAGATCGATATCCTCAAGGGTCTTGCCTTCGCCGACAGCCAGAGCCATAGCGGTCAGAGCAGCCTGGCAGTTACCGCCGCCGATATCACCGAAGGAAACCTTGTAGGAGCCTGCAAGGAGATCCTCCCAGGAAGCCGGAACATCCTCTTCGATGAGGTCCTCATTGACCAGGAAAGTGGTAACGCCCATGTAAGCCATCATCCACTTGCCGTCCTCGCCCTTAGCATAGTCAGCAACGCTGTCCCAGTAAGAGGTCTTGTAACCCTGTACCAGATCCTCCTCGATCGCCTGAGGACCGAAAGCCTGGCCTACATCACCGATATCCTTGGTAGCGTCTACCTGGAACTGAGCCAGCTCCTCTGCGGAAGACATATCGACATCATCATGCTCGATGCCGTAGTTGTCTAAAAGATCAGCCCAGAGCATCTCCCAGTTAGCCCAGCCATCAGGCATACCGACGGAGGATACATGACCCTCTTCCTGAGCGCCTGCCAGGATCTCGTCATAAGTAAGGGAGTTAAGATCTACAGCCTCACCGGCATCAGCAGCGCCGTCATCCTCGACAGCCTCTGTGTCATCTGTGGTGGTTGTAGTGGTGGTGGTTGTGGAGCTGCTGGAGCCGCATGCGGTAACAGCTAAAACCATGGATGCTGCCGCAAGAACTGCAACGGCCTTTTTCATCTTTTTCATATTTGTTTTCCTCCTTTAAAAATGAGCCGGCAGACTACCCCTACCTTGGTCTCTCTGCCGAAGAGATTAACTGTATTATACACCCCGCCAAATGAAATTGCACTATAAAAATGGCGATTTTACGGATATATTGTAGAATTTTTACAATTTCTCTCATAAATGGAAAAAGCTGCCGAAGGCAGCTTTTTCGCGTATCATGATCTGTGAAAATCAGGGGCCTGTGATCGGCTGCACAGCCTGTATCATGCGGCACCGGGGTTACTCCTGCACGTTGATGATGACCTTCATGGTGGTCTCTCTGTTGGCATCGATGAAGCGGTAGGCCTCCAGATAGTCCTTAAAGGCAAACTGCTTTGAGATCAGGGGCTCTAATCGGACCTTGCCCTCATTGACCAGGCGGATGGCGTCCACATAATCCTCGTGGCGGTACATCATGGTGCTCTTGATATCCAGCTCATGGTCATTGGCCACGGCCAGATCCACAGTCGCCATAGAGGCGAACACAGCCACCAGCACGATGACGCTGCCCTTTCTGGCATGGGCAATGGCCTGACCCATGGTGATATCATTGCCGGCGCAGTCATAGATGACATCCGCCTTATCCGGACCGAAGGCCCGGATCATGGCCTCGCCGAAATCCTCCTTCGATGTGTTGACGCATACATCGACGCCGCAGTCCGCGGCCAGCTGCAGGCGGTAATCGCTGACATCCGTCACCATCACCTTGCGGGCTCCCATGCCCTTAGCCACCTGAGCGACCAGGTTGCCGATGGGGCCTGCACCGATGACCACGATATCCATACCGGTCACATCGCCCATCTGCTTCACGCCGTGAACAGCCACCGCCAGCGGCTCGATCATGGCGCCCTGCTCATAGGACATCTCCTCCGGGATCGGCGTCACCTTGGAAGCGTCGACTACAAAATACTCGGAAGCCGTACCGGTGGTCTGGAAGCCCATGACCTTCAGCTCCTCGCAGAGATTGTATTTGCCGTGTCTGCAGGGATAGCACTTGCCGCAGGTCACCTGAGGCTCGATGGTCACCTTCTGGCCCACCTGAAGCCCTGTTACATCGGAGCCGACGGCTGTGATCTGGCCGGAGACCTCATGGCCCTGGGTCACCGGATATTTTGTAAAGGGATGCTTGCCGTGATACACATGGATATCGGAGCCGCAGACACCGATATTCATGATCTTTACCGTCACCTGGTCCGGCCCCATCTCCGGCACCGGGATCTCCCGGAAAATGATCTCTCCCGGCTTCGTCATTACCTGCTGAATCATACTTATGTCCTCCTCATTGTCAATTTATATTTATCTGCAGCTGCCCTTCCGGACCGCTGCTTTTCTCCGCTTGCGCGCTCTGATCCGGGATACCATGGGTGTTCCCGAATCTGCAGCAGTGCGGCCGTCATCATCAGCTCTAATCCAGCGGCACCATGGACGGCCGCCGCTCCTCGTAGGTCGTGATGTATTTAAAGCCCGCCGCCTGCAGGATCTGCCGCCCTTCCCGCTGGAAGCAGCCGATATACTGCTTTTTGTTGGCGTCACTGCCGATGGTGATCAGTTCTCCGCCGCATTCCCGGTAAAGCTTTACCAGGGAAAGGGGCGGCATAGATTCCTTCATCGCCTTGTAATAGCCGGACACATTGACCTCGATGCCCCGGCCCTTTTCCGTCAGCAGCTTAAAAAGATAACGGAACTTTTCCTCATAGGGAGCCAGGTCCAGGGTCAGTCCCCGCTGCTCAAAGGCATAGCGCAGGGGGTAGGTCAGATGGCCCATGATATCAAAATCACCGATCTTTGCCAGGGTGATCAGCCAGTCCAGATAATGATCGTACATGGCCGGGATATCGATGCTGCCGAAATCATAATAATAGACGTCCCGGTCTCCCTCCATATTGTGGACCGAACCGATGACGAAGTCCAGCGGATAATCCCGCAGGAAGGCCGCCGCAGCCTCCGGGCCCACCTGGGGCTGTCCCAGCTCACTGCCGATGACCAGCCGCAGCCGGCCCGCATAGCGGTCCTTCAGCTCCCGAAGCTCCCGGTAAAGCCCGGCCACATCCATATGGACGACCCCTGTCGGGGTCTGATCAAAGTCCAGCAGCTCCCCATAGGGACGGCCGGTATAAATATCCATATGATCCGTGATGGCCAGCTCCGAAAGCCCCATGCGAATGGCCTGCTGACACATCTCCTCCGGCGCCTCACAGCCGTCAAAGGAATATTTGGAATGGGTATGATAATCTGCCAGATACATGTTGGACGCCTCCTACTGCAGCTCCTCCACGAAGAGCACGCCGTCTATACCGTGGATCAGGGCCAGGACCTCATGATGATTGGTGCCCGGGGCCGTCTCCACCACCACCGTCGCGTTGACCACATCATCCTTATTCTTTTTGGACTTGCCCATCTCCATCTGGGTGATCTTGTAGTTATAAGACTTCATGGTACTGACGAAGCCTGCCACCACACGGCGGTTTTCAAACTCGATATAAAGATCCAGCTCTCTGGACCGGGCATAGGCCAGCTCGTCCATGCGCCACATAAAACGATAGATAAAAAGCACCAGCAGCGTCGTCACGATGGCACCGGTATAAAAGCCGATGCCCAGGGCAATGCCGATGCAGGCGCAGGTCCACAGACCCGCGGCCGTGGTCAGGCCCTGGATATGATTCTTACCGGTAATGATAATGGTACCGACACCCAGAAAGCTGACGCCGCTGACGACCTGGGCCCCCAGACGGGCGATCTCAAACTGCGTGCCGAAGACATGGTAGATATACTCGCCGGTCAGCATGACCAGGGCCGCGCCCAGGCAGACCAGGGCATGGGTCTTAAAGCCCGCACCCCGCCGCTTCATACTGCGGGAATAGCCCACACCGCCGCCGCAGGCCACGGCCAGCACCAGCCGCAGACACACGACTACATAGTTCCAGTTATCCAGGTACGCCGATAAAGCGCTCATAGATTCACCCCTTTTCTTAAAAATATCCATAATGCCCGCAGAAAAAACGCCTGCGGATTTCCTGAAGGCCGCAGTTCCCCCTGCTGCCGCCTTCAGACCCCCCGGGATATCAAAAAACGCAAAGCCGTTCATAAATTCCGAGCAGCGGCTTTGCTGATTAAAGTATTATACCACACGGCAGGGCAAAAGGCAACCGTCCGGCCCCTAAGCCCGCCCTGTGATGCCCCCACGACTAAAGCCATGAACGTGCGGCAGCTACTCGTCAATTAATTCACAGAATTATAATCAATATCTGCTTTATCTGCATTTATAACCGCCAAATATTGATCAAATTGCCTCAAGTTTGTTAACTTGCTAACTTTTATTGAAAATTCGGCATGAAACTTATATAATATTTGCATAACTTACAGTCATAAGAAAGCATTTATGACGGAGGAGCATCATGACAGCAGCAATCCATCAGTACAACGACAGCATTTGCATCAAGGGTCTGGATCCTGATACCGCTTATATCATCACCAAGTGGTATGGCAGCAGTCTGGCCATCTTCAGAGAGCCGGATTTCCGCCGTTATCTGAGCAAGCTGGATACGGACTTCCGTGAAAACGGCCACGGCCGCAGCGTAATCCGCTACTTTCTGTCCGCGGCTGTCAGTATGCTGACAGGAGAGGATGGCAATTATAGCCTGCCTCCGGCCCTGCTTTCCGCGGCCGACTGCGATGGGGAGCTTCCCGTCGCTGCCCCCTGCCCTCACGCAGAGGATTATCCGGACTGCTTCCCGATCCTGCTCATCGCCTCCGCGGCCAACATAGACGGCGCCCTGGCCCTGACGGACCGCAAGCATTAACCCTCTATAATTCACCCTGAATATGACATGCCCGGGAGGTGCCCTTCCCGCAGGCATCGATTCTTTATAAAAGACCTGTATGAAGCCTTCCTGTCCGCGACCGGATGGCAGACACAAGGCAGAGCCGCGCGGGCCGGGGCCGGCACGGTTGGGCGAGGGCGGAGGGGGGGGCGGGGGTGTTTTGTTGGTTTTGTTTTATTTTTAGGGG
>R11__coassemble_1872_pt1 | contig 11187 bp, 8 predicted proteins | sample R11__metabat2_low_PE_030 | metagenome-assembled genome bin R11 | reverse complement strand
GATCGTGTGGGAGGACTTCTGCGCTACGGAATCCCCAACATGAAGCTGGATAAGCGGGTCATCGACCGCCGGATCCGTCTCATGGAGGCTGCCGGCATTGAGTTTATCTGCAATACAGATATCGGCAAAGATATCAGCGGCGAGGAGCTGATGAAAAAGTATGACAGAGTCATCCTCTGCGGCGGCGCCTCTCAGCCAAGAGATCTGACGGCCCCCGGCAGAGAGGCCGCCGGCATCTATTTTGCCGTGGACTTTTTAAAGGAAGTCAGCAAAAAGCTGATGGATCTGGATTATGACAGTGGGAAAGTCATCGCGGCCTCCGATTACAGCTTCAGGTCCCTGAAGGGCAGGCATGTCATCGTCGTGGGCGGCGGTGATACAGGCAATGACTGCGTCGGTACCGCCATCCGTCTGGGCGCGGGCTCCGTGACCCAGCTGGAGATGATGCCGCCGGCCCCGGCCGGCCGCCTGGCCTCCAATCCGTGGCCGGAGTGGCCGAAGGTCTTAAAGACCGATTATGGCCAGGAGGAAGCCATCGCCCTCTATGGCAAAGATCCCCGCATGTATCAGACCACCATCAGTGAATTCATCCAGGACAAGAAGGGGCGGCTGAGGGCCGTCAAGGTCGTCGCCCTGGCCCCCGAAAAGGACGAAAAGACCGGACGCATGGCCATGGTCCCTGTAGCCGGCTCCGAAAAGGAGCTGCGGGCCGACCTGGTACTGATCGCCGCAGGCTTTCTGGGTCCCGAAAGCTATGTCCTTAAAAGCTTCGGTGTCGAAGCCGACGCCCGCAGTAATGTAAAGACCCTGCCCGGCAGCTACGCCGCCGGCAAGGACCGCATCTTCACTGCCGGCGACATGCACAGAGGCCAGTCCCTCGTCGTTTGGGCCATCGCCGAAGGCCGGCAGGCCGCCCGGGCCGTCGACGAAAGTCTCATGGGCTACTCTAACCTCTAGGTTGATTACATGAAAACTCCCCCATGCAGGAGCGCAGATCCCGCATGGGGGAGTTTTTTGACAATGGGGTCAGGTATGACAATGGGGTCAGGTCCCGATGTCATATGACGGGGCATCGATATCGAAAAAATGAAAAAATCAGGTGATGATGTTGAAATTTGGACAATTGACATCAGGAAAATGAAAGTTGCAAGATATGATGCTGAAAATTTTGAAATCGGCATCGAGGAAAGAGAAAATGGCAGTTGTGATGTCGTATCTGTGGCTTTTTCCTGCCTGCGGTATGTGCTATTGGTCATGGAATGTGTTATACTGACGGCATGAATTATACGAAGACTGTAAATTTTGATGATTTTAAGTGTATTGCGGACCGGTGTCCGGAGAGCTGCTGTCTGGGCTGGCAGATCATGATCGATGAGGAGAGCCTTGACCGATATCGGGCGATGCCCGGGGAGGCCGGCGCACTAGTCAGAGGCGGCGTGGATTTTGAGGAGCAGTGCTTCCTGCAGTATGATGGCAGGTGCAGTATGCTGGCGGAGAGCGGTCTGTGTCGTCTGCAGCTGGCGGCGGGCGAGGAGGCGCTGTGCGTGACCTGTGACCGCTATCCCAGACATACAGAGGAGTTTGAGGGCGAGCGTGAGTATTCGCTCTCCTTGTCATGTCCGGAGGCGGCCCGGATGATCCTGACGATGGAGGAGCCGCTGACCTTTGAGACCTGGCAGGATGAGGAAGAGGAGTACTATGATGACGAGGAGGGCTTTGATGAGCTTCTCTATGAGCGGCTGAGGGAAATCCGGGAGCTGCTTTACGGCATTGTGCAGAACAGAGGTCTCGCTTTGCAGCGGCGGATGGCGCTGGTGCTCGAACTGTGCGCAGGCGTGCAGGAATGCCTGGATGATGACCGCTTCTTTGAAATGGATGAGGTCATGCAGGCTTATGTGCCCTATGCAGAAAAAAGTACGCATGCAACAGCAGCAGACTATTGCAAAGCCGGAGATGCTGTCCCGGCAGACGGTTTTGGAGATGCAGCATTTGCGGCCCGGCCGGATTTTGACCGGGAAAAGCGGCTGTTTTCCTGTCTTTTTGAACTGGAATATCTTCATGAGGATTGGGGAGAGCGGCTGCTTGCGGCCTATGACCTGATCTTTGGAAAGGACCTTGAGACCCATTTCCCGGCAGCCTGCCGGATGATGGAGGATATGGCCATCGCCGGTGAGCAGCTTTTGATGTTCTTTATCTATACTTATTTCTGCGGCGCTGTTTATGATGATATGATCTATACCAAGGCAGCTCTGGCCGTCTACAGTACCCGGTGGATCTTCTACATGACCTACGCGGCTGTACGAAAGGCAGCCGGAGCGAGTCCGGCTGCGGGAGAAGCATCGGCCGCGGCCGGTGAGCTGTCCGGCGGTATGGACACACTGATTCGGGCGGCGTACAGTTATGCCAGGGAGATCGAGCACTCCGAGCTGAACCTGAATGTGCTGGAGGAGCTGTTTGACAGCACCATGCCGAGGCAGGCATAAAATCCGGCATCATGCGCCGGGTTTCCGGGAGCGGCGATTTAAATTTGAAATAAATTTTATGGATGATATTAAAGACGATTGACATTTAATTTTAGGAGGAAATGAGGATGACGATTCGTAAGATTGGTATTGCAGGCGCAGGGACAATGGGCTTTTCCATGGCCCGGATCTTTGCCCAGTATGACTATGAGGTAGTGCTTTATAATCACAGACAGCCTAAGCTGGATCAGGCCAGAGAGAAGATCGGCAGTCCCCTGGCGGACCGGATCCTGTTTACGACGGATATGCAGGCGCTGGCCGGCATGGATCTGGTGGTGGAAAATATTGCTGAAGATCTGACGGTGAAGGATACCTTTTACCGGGAGCTGTCTGCCATGGCCCCGGCTGAGATGATCATTGCGACCAATACCTCGGGCCTTTCCATCAACCGGCTCTCCCAGTCGGTGAAGGGGCCGGAGCGTTTTCTGGGTATGCACTGGTTTAATCCGCCGCATCTGATCCCACTGATTGAGATCATCAATGACGATCAGACACGGCCGGAGGTCTCTCAGGCCATCTATGATCTGGCCCTGGCCATCGACAAAAAGCCGGCCCTGGTGAAGAAGGATGTGCCGGGCTTTGCGGCCAATCGTCTGCAGCTGGCGGTCGCCAGAGAGGCCCTGTCCCTGGTAAATGAGGGTGTGATCGAAGCCAAAGATATCGACGCAGTCATGAAATACGGTCTGGGCTTCCGTTGGTCCTGCCTGGGACCTCTGGAGACCATGGACTTCGGCGGCCTGGATGTCTTTTATCATGTAGCCGAGTATCTGGTGCCGGATCTTTGCGATTCCCATGAGATCCCGGCTTTGTTAGCCAAGGCTTACGAAAGCGGTGCCTACGGCGTGAAGAGCGGCCGGGGCTTCTATGAATATCCGCCGGAAGTAGCTGCGGCAAAGACTGCGGAGCGGGATGAAAAGCTGGTAAAGGTCTATCAGGCACTCTATGGAAAGGACTGAACTGACCTTTGTCATTGACCGGGAGCATGGGGGGATGACGGTCCATGCCTACGCAAGAAGGGCAGCGGGTCTGTCCCTGCATATGCTGCGGTCGGTGAAATTTAAGGAGCCCGGGATCCGGGTGAACGGGGTCCGGGTGACGACCGGGACACTTCTCAAGGAAGGGGACCGGCTGGTCATCCCCATGCCGGAAAAGGAGAGCGGTCAGCGCATCGAGCCCTTTCCGGGACCGGTGGATATCCTCTGGGAGAATGAGGACCTGGTCCTGGTGAATAAAGCGGCCGGCCGGGTGGTACACCCCTGCCATGGGCACTACGGCGATACGCTCTTAAATCACCTGCTCTGGCATTATGAGCAGCTGGGGGAGCATCCTGTCCTGGGACCGGTAGGACGCCTTGATAAAGACACCAGCGGCTTGCTCTTCGTCTCCAAAAACACCTGGGCCGCTGCAGAGATGGATCGGCTTCGCCGGGAAGGTGCCCTGTCCCGCTATTATCTGGCCCTGACGGAGGGCTGGCTGGGCAGGCCGGGAGAGAGCGGCACGGTCAGTGCCCCGATCGCCGGGACGGAGGGCGTTCTCAACCACTACGAAGTCTCGGAAAAGGGCCGGCCCTGCGTGACCCATTACCGGGTCCTGGCTCACGGCGGCCGGCCGTGGACAGCGGTGCTTTTAAAGCTGGAGACCGGCCGGACTCATCAGATCCGGGTGCATATGGCACACCTGGGGCATCCCCTGCTGGGGGATCCCATCTACGGAAGCAGCTGCAGCGAGTATCCGGCTTCCGGAAAAGTCTCTCTCACGGGTGCATCAGACGAGAGATTACCGGCTATGGACACGTCAGACGATGGTATACCGGCCGTGGAGACATCCGATGCGTACGCACCTGATTTGGACACATCCGATAGGGACGCTTCCGGGATAGACCGCGCAGCCCTGCATAGCCTGATGATCTGTCTGCCGGGAGGAAGCTTTACGGCACCCCTGCCGGAGGATTTCCTGGCGGTCACCGGTCCGGAAATGCAGCAGATCACGGACCGGGCTGTCTGTGAAATCAGGCAAAATTTGTTCAGAAAAAGGCCATTGGCCGATGCATTAGAGTAAGTCATGACGCAGCCTTTGCTGCGATAACGAGGTTTTTGAAAGGAAATGATACTATGTCCAATATTTATACATCCGTAGAGCAGCTGATCGGCAGGACGCCCCTGCTGGAGCTTTCTCACATTGAAAAGGAATTGGGGCTTGAGGCCAGGGTGCTGGCTAAGCTTGAGTATTTTAATCCGGCCGGTAGTGCCAAGGACCGTATCGCCAGATCCATCATTGATGACGCGGAGGCTAGGGGACTTTTAAAGCCCGGTGCGACGCTGATCGAGCCTACCTCCGGCAATACCGGCATCGGTCTGGCTGCGGTTTCGGCGGCCAGGGGCTACCATCTGATCCTGACCATGCCGGATACCATGAGTGTGGAACGCCGCCAGCTGATCAGGGCCTTTGGCGCAGAGATTGTACTTACCGAAGGGGCGAAGGGCATGGCCGGCTCCATCGAAAAGGCCAATGAGCTGGCCGCGCAGATCCCGGGCAGCTTTATCCCGGGGCAGTTCGTCAATCCGGCCAATGCCAGGGCCCACTATGAGACTACCGGTCCGGAGATCTGGGAGGATACAGACGGTCAGGTCGATATCTTTGTCGCAGGTGTGGGTACCGGCGGTACCATCACCGGCACCGGCGAATACCTGAAGGCTCAGAATCCGGCCGTGAAGGTCGTGGCTGTTGAGCCGGCCACCTCTGCGGTCCTGTCCACCGGCAAGGCCGGCCCTCACGGACTCCAGGGTATCGGTGCAGGCTTTGTGCCCGAGGTCTTAAATACTAAGATCTATGATGAGATCATCCCCGTCACTGACCAGGCCGCCTACGAGACCGGCCGGCTGATCGGCCGCAGGGAAGGTGTCCTGGTGGGCATCACCTCCGGCGCCGCAGCCTGGGCCGCCATCGAGTTGGCGAAGCGTCCCGAAAACGCCGGCAAGACCATCGTCGCCCTCCTGCCGGACACCGGTGACAGATACCTTTCCACGCCGCTCTTCGCTGATTGATAGCCCTGCCGGCTAATCCTTCGTGTCGGTGCGGCGGCCGTATGTCGTCCCTGTAACAAAAAAGGCGCTGCTGTGATGTCACAGCAGCGCCTTTTTGACTGTATACCTTCCTTAACGTATGCCGCATGCCGGTGAAGTCTTATGAACCTCAGGGCAGCGGCCCATTCCATTCTATTCTTTTCTATTCTATAGTTTCTTCTCTATAGCCTCTCCGCAGCCATTTCCTGCCGGGACAGCACCTGCCGAGACACCGGCCGTCTATCGTTTATCTCTGTCGACAAAGGAGAGAGAGACCATGGCCACGCCGGTGTAGATGAGGGTGTGTAGGATCAGGACCAGCCACTGCAGAGCCAGGTTGCTGAAGGTGTGGTCATAGGTGGCATCATCGCTATCGGTGTAGACCTCATCGGCGATGGTATCCAGCTGCTCCTCGGTCAGGACCAGACCCTTCTCCTGGCAGACATCCCAGACCGTATAGCGCATCTTCATCTTTTCATAGGGCACCAGCTCATTGTAGTCGGCGCTGATGCAGGTGGCATTCAGTCCCCATTTGCTCAGGGTGACATTGGCGATGGTACCGGTAGCGCCGTTTAAAGGAAAGATCAGTCCCGCAAAGATCAGCTGGATGATCAGGATAAAGGGCATGACTGTCATAGCGGTGGTCGGAGATTTGACGATGGCGGAAATGGCCAGGCCCAGGACATCCGCGGCATAGGTCACCAGGAAAAAGGTGATAAAGTACTCCACATGGATCTCCAGGAACAGGGCACTGCCGGCTGGATAATCGATGAAGATCATGCTGATCAGCAGAATGACCAGGGTCTCCACCAGGCAGATCACCGCCTGATAGATCATGTGGGAGAGGATATAGGCCGGGATACTCAGACCGCTCCGGTGCTCTCGCTTAATGATGGCTCTTTCCTTACAGATGCTCTGGATTGAATTAAAAATACCCACCCAGATGCAGGCGGAGATCAGGGTGAAAGCCCCTCTCTGGGTATCCAGATCATAGACAAACATCTGTGATCCCATGACCGCCGACACCATCACCGCAATGATCGCGGCAAAAACAATCACCTTCCAGCCCTTCTCCGTCTTAAAAAGGCGGAATTGTTTACCGGTATAAATTCCAATCTGCGCCAAAGCAGAAGCTCCCATAACAAACATCCTTTCTATTTTCAGTCAACAATGCGCCGCTGCCGGGCATTACCTTATTTGCTGTTCGGGCTTTCCGGCACACCCCCTGAAAACCCTCCGGGGGGCGCAGCCATCACAGAGAAGTACCGGAAAATATATATAGATTCCAAATCTGTGATGGCGTGAGCGGAGTTTTCACGGGGGTGTGCCGAAAGCCCCCATGCCGCTCATAAACTTCAGAGGCAGCGGCTAAAGTTGACTTACTGCTGCATGCTCTTGTATTTTTCAATGTAGTGGTCGGAGAGGCCGTCCCCGCCCTCGTCTTTGCGGTTGATGCGCTTGACGACACCTTCCAGTGAGTCTGTCTCAAAAAAGGCAAAGGCCTCGCTGATGCTGCCGTAGAAGGCCATATGACCGCTGCCGTCCTTGATGCTCTTGGCCAGGACGATGACCTTATCAAAGAGGGAGGCTACCCGGTCCGGGGCATGGGTGATGACCAGGACGATGCGGCCCTCATCGGCAATGACCCGGAGATTTTCCATCAGGCTTTTGGCCATGACGCCGTCCAGACCGGAGTCCGGCTCATCCAGGAAAAAGAGGCTGGGGTCCGAGATCAGCTCCATGGCAATGCTCAGACGCTTGCGCTGACCGCCGCTGAGCTTTTTGACCAGGGACTGCTTTTCCTTTTCCAGACCCAGCATCTCCAGCGTCTCGTCAATGCGCTCCGCCAGCGCTTCCTTCTTGATATTGCCGGGCAGCTTCATGCGGGCGGCATTTTCCACGGTATTGTAGACGATATCCTCTCCCCGCATCAGGTCCTGCTGCGGCACATAGCCGATCTTGTATTTCATCTTTTCATAGTCTTTGTAGATGTCGACATCGCCTTGACGGATCTGGCCGACAGCTTTCTCGTAGCCCATAACGGCATTGAAAAAGGTGGTCTTGCCGGCACCGGAGCCGCCCAGGACCATGACCATCTCGCCGGGATCGATGGTAAGGCGGATGTCCTGCAGGAGGATCTTCTTTTTGAAGTTATTGCGGACGCTCCGCTCCTCGATGTGGATCTGCAGCTGATTCTTCACGGACTCCGTCACATTGTAGACCATCATATCTCCCAGGTAGAGGAAGGTGGTGTGGGCAATGCGAATCACATCCAGCCGGTGCAGATCCCTGGGCTGGTCGATGAGGCGGTTATTGACCCGGACGCCATTGGTGCTGTGGCAGTCCATGACGGCCATGCCCTTAAGTCCCCGCTTGAAGATGGCGTGGCGCCTGGAAAGGGCGTTATCCTCCAGATTGATAGAAGCGCCGGGATCCCGGCCAATCCGGATATTGCCGGTGGTCTCGCCCAGCTGAATGCCCTTCCAGCTGTAGCTCACCTTGCCGGTGAAAAAGAGCATGAGGACCGCCTCCGGGTGAGTGTGCCGGAGATTTTTCTGGTCGATACGCAGCACAGCGCCGTCTTTTAAGGGGACCACGGAGGCTGCTTCCCGCTTGCCGTAGTGGACATCATCGACGAAGGTGCCGTTGAGGCTGTCCAGGTCGTGATAGTAATAGACACCGTCCAGATGGACAATCTCCCCGTGCCTGCGGGAGGCAATGGCGCAGTCCAGTGCGATATCTGTGGCCACATCATCGCTGATGCGGCCAATCAGGGTCTTTTCACCCAGCAGATGCCGGGTCAGCCGGCCGCTTTTATCATAGATAAAAAGGGTCGCACTGTCCGCGGTCTCCGCCTGAGAGTACAATACTGTTTCATTCATTGAAAATCATTCCTTTAATCCATGCATTCGTGCTGCTGCGGATGGCCTGCTGATGTTTGCCATCCATGCATCCGCGCATGACCGTCTGATATATGCGGTCATCCATCTGCGCATGACCGTCTGATGTATGCGGTCATCTATCTGTGCGCTGCCTTCTAATACCTACCGCCGTTTAACTGCATATTGTAGGCATGGCAGAGGGCGTTGCAGGACTTGATGAGCTTATACAGACCGATGATGGGGCCGATGCCGCAGAGCAGGGAACCGATGGTGCACCAGAGCAGGTAATGGAGGCCGTCAATCTCAGAGGCTACGCCATAGCGCGGACAGTTGAGATTGATGCGGTTGGCCAGGCCGTACCAGTAGCAGGTACCGTAGATACCGCAGGTCAGGATGGAGTAGCCGATGAGGGCACCCAGTCCCGCCGTGGCCTCCTGGCCATCGCCATTGCAGACCACATTGAGGTCCTGAGCCATCTTGTGGACGAAATAGAGTCCGTAGATACCGCAGGTGACTGCGGTCAGGATGATGTAAAGCAGGATGCTGCGGTCCTCCTTGACCCGGACATTACTGTAGACGGTCTGTCTGTAGGGCGGCATAGGCGGTACCTTGCTGGCCTGATAGCCCGGCATGCCGGGACCGGCCTGACTATTCTGAGCATTGCCCTGATAGCTCTGTGCGCCACCGGCCTGATAGCTTTGCGGGCCTGCGCTTGGGCCGCCGTACTCGTAATCGGAGGCAGTGGTATTCTTTTTGGTCAGTTTGTTGATGATCTCGGAGATCGCGTTAAAGAAATCTCCCACAGCCATTTTCAGGTAATCGGCGCTGATCTCGATATAGGGCCGCTCATCGGCCAGAATATAGAGAATGTAGGCCGCCGCCGGGATGATGATCGCCAGCAGGATCACCGGCAGATAATATCTCCAGGCGTAGGTATGTGTGATCAGCAGCAGGAGATGGAGGATGAGGACGATCAGAGACAGCGCGGTGGTACCGACAAAGAGCGGTGCGCTGTTCTTTTTATTGTGTCCCAGGGCGGAAATAATCAGGACCGCCGCCACGGCGATCAGGAGGATGGCGCAGACCAGGACCAGGATATCCGTGATGATGCCCGTGATCAGATAGAAGGGGTTCACATAGCTGATATATCCCAGCAGGGAAACTACAGCGGCCAGAGCCCTGAAGGTACGGATGATGCCCAGGACGGCGCTGACAGCGCCAAGGGCGATGAAGACGATCATGAGGACGATGCCGATGGCACCGGAATCCTTTTTAGGAGCGGGGCCTCCGATGGGGGCACCGCATCTCTCGCAGATCGTCGCATTCTCTGCATTATTAAAACCACATTTCGTGCAAAACATATGAGTCCTTTCCGGTAGGTGTACAGATCTATGGGGTTCATAGATCCGATAGGTGTACAGATCTATGAGGTCCGGTATTCAGTAACAGTAAGACCGGTCCTCCTAGAGGTAAAACCAGTCCGGCAGCGTCACATCCGCCCGCTCCGCGATGAAACGCAGGAGCCTTGGCAGGAGGCCGTCCTGGGGACGGAAGACGACAATGGTATCGGCCGGGTCCAGCATACGCCGGATCCAGAGGATCAGCAGGGCCAGGACCAGAGATAAGAGCAGGAGCCGTCCGGCGCTCTCCGGCAGACGGCGTCTCAAAAGGTAAAGGGCCAGGGCCGGAATCACCATGAAAAAGAGGGGGTGATAGGCCAGGGCGGCCTTAAGTCCCTTACCGAGCAGGAAACTCAGCCAGGCTCTGGTCATACCGCAGCCGGCGCAGGAAATCCCGGTCACCCATTTGATAGGACAGGTGATTCCAATCAGCTGCATGCCTCCGTAAAAGGCGGCGATGATCAGCAGGGCTTTGAGGTCCTGCAATTTTTTTGCCCTGCTATAAGCCGGAATACCCGGAGAGATAGCCGGGCGGCCGTCAGAGGCTGCAGACCGTTTTTCAGTTTCCAGATGATAAGGTTCCGGGCTTTTATCAGTTCCCGGTTGATAAAGTTCCTGACTTTTACCGGTTTTCGGCTGATCATCTTCCTGATCCTTATTGGTTTTCGATGGATGATCTTCCGGTGTTTTACCAGGTTTCCTGCTAATAGAAGCCATTGTAACGATTATAGGCATCGCAGAGCTGGTTGATACCCTTGAAGAGCTTGTAGGTGCCGATATAGGTACCGAAGCCGCAGATCAGGCAGCCCAGCGTGCGCCAGAGCAGGATGGTCAGACCACTGTCCGTCTGAGGAATGCCATAGCGGGCACAGTTGGCGCGGACACGGTCCGCCAGACCATACTCCCAGCAAACACCGTAGAGACCGAAGGTCAGGATGGAGTAACCGATGAAAGCACCCAGGCTGTCCGTGGTGCCCATGCCGTCTCCTTCACAGGCCAGGTTGATATCCTGGGCCAGCTTATAGATAAAGTATAATCCGTAGATGCCGCAGGTAATGGTATTGAGGACCACATAAAGCAGCATACTGCGATTAGTATCCAACTTTCTGGCAGGCATACTGCCGGTATAAGGCTGCCCCTGACCGCCCTGATAAGCATTATACTGAGGGCCGTTTTGATTGGCATTATACTGGGGACCGTTCTGATAGCTGCCGGACTGAGGACCGTTTTGTGGGCCATTTTGATAGCCGCCGGACTGAGGACCATTTTGAGGACCATTTTGATAGCTGCCGGACTGAGGATTGCCCTGATAAGCACCGCT
>R11__coassemble_1840_pt1 | contig 11307 bp, 9 predicted proteins | sample R11__metabat2_low_PE_030 | metagenome-assembled genome bin R11 | reverse complement strand
AGGCAGTACCACAGGCCAACATCGAACTGGATGAGAGCGAGGAGACTGAGACAGAGGCTCCTGAGACAGAGGCTGCTTCTGAACAGTCCACAGGCTTCCCGGTCGCTACAGCAGCCGGCGCAGTCATCGTCATCGCCGGTGTGGTCATCTTCGTTCTCAGCAGAAAGAGAAAATAAAACAAAATAAAATCACATGAAACTGTGATTTAACACCGCGAATCAGCCGGTCATCGTATTGAAGATGGCCGGCTTTTTTGCTACAATAAAACGGAATATAAAATGCGGCAGGCATAAGGAGCTTGCCGGAAAAGGAGATAAAAAATGAGTGATTACAAATTAAATACCAAATGTGTACAGGCAGGCTATACCCCGGGCAACGGCGAGCCCAGACAGATTCCCATCGTTCAGTCGACCACCTTTAAATACAATACCAGTGAGGACATGGGCAAGCTCTTTGATCTGGAGGCCTCCGGTTATTTTTATACCCGTCTGCAGAACCCGACCAACGATTATGTCGCGGCCAAGATCGCAGCCTTAGAGGGCGGCACTGCCGCCATGCTGACCTCCTCCGGTCAGGCAGCCAATTTCTTTGCCCTTTTCAATATCTGTGAGTGCGGCGACCATATCGTGGCCAGCTCTTCCATCTACGGCGGTACCTTCAACCTGATCTCCGTCACCATGGCCAAGATGGGCATCACCACCACCTTTGTATCCCCGGACTGCAGCGAAGAGGAGCTGGAGGCGGCCTTTAAGGATAATACCAAGGTGGTTTTCGGTGAGAGTATCGCCAATCCGGCCCTGACGGTCCTGGATATTGAGAAGTTCGCCAAGGCGGCCCATGCCCACGGTGTACCGCTGATTGTGGATAATACCTTCCCGACACCGGTCAACTGCCGGCCTATCGAGTGGGGCGCCGATATCGTGACCCATTCCACCACCAAATACATGGACGGCCACGGCGCGGCTGTAGGCGGCTGTATCGTAGACAGCGGCAAATTTGACTGGATGGCCCATGCGGACAAATTCCCGGGTCTTTGCACCCCGGATGAGTCTTATCACGGCATCACTTATGCCGAGAAATTCGGCAAGGAGGGCGCTTTCATCACCAAGGCGACCTCTCAGCTGATGAGAGACTTCGGCAGCATCCAGTCTCCTCAGAATGCTTTCATCCTTAACCTGGGTCTGGAGTCTCTCCATGTCCGTATGCCGAGGCACGTAGAGAACGGCCAGGCTGTGGCAGAGTTTTTGGAGGCTCATGACAAGGTCATCAAGGTCAACTATCCGGGCCTGAAGTCTGATAAATACTACGAGATCGCTAAGAAATATATGCCAAACGGCGGCTGCGGTGTCGTCTCCTTCGAGCTGGAGGGCGGCAGAGAAGCGGCCGAGAAATTCATGAAGAACCTGAAGCTGGCGGCCATCGAGACGCATGTCGCCGATGCCCGTACCTGTTGCCTGAATCCGGCTACCTCTACCCACCGTCAGATGAATGAGCAGCAGCTCATCGAGGCCGGCGTACCGGCAGGTCTGATCCGTATTTCCTGCGGTCTGGAGGACAAGGAGGACCTGATCGCCGACCTGGCTCAGGCCCTGGAGGCCATCTAAGAGGCCTTTCGGCCGATGATTCGGGAGGCCTTTGGAGACCGTCCACAGGGTGGCTATTTGCGTGTGATGCATTTATCAGCAGATAAGCATGGTCACCGGTGAGTCAGTGCTCCCATCGGCAAACGAGGACAAGAATCGGCGGTCCGGCGGTATGGCCGGTCCGCCGATATGCAAGAGGAGGGATACGCGATGAGTAAAATACCCTACAGTCTGGGAGAGGACGGCAGGACCTTTCACACGGGTCTCACGCCGGAGCTGATCGGCCGATATGTCATCATGCCCGGAGACCCCAAGCGCTGCGCCAGGATCGCAGCCTATCTGGAGAATGCGCAGCAGGTAGCGGATGTCCGTGAATTTACCACCTTTACCGGTACTCTGGAGGGAGAGCGGGTCAGTGTGACCTCCACCGGCATCGGCGGTCCCTCGGCGGCCATTGCCATCACCGAGCTGGCGGATTGCGGGGCCCATACCTTTATCCGCATCGGCACCTGCGGCGGCATCCGTCAGGATGTCTGCGCCGGGGATGTGGTTATCGCCAGCGGTGCCATCCGTATGGAGGGCACCAGCCGGGAGTACGCCCCCATCGAGTACCCGGCGGTGCCGGATTTTGAGGTACTGAAAGCCCTGGCATCATCCGCGGACCGGCTGGGTCTTAGAAGCCATGTAGGTGTGGTCCAGTCCAAGGATTCCTTTTTCGGTCAGCACAGCCCGGGCATCATGCCGGTCAGCTATGAGCTGGAGGCCAAGTGGGAGGCATGGAAGCGCATGGGTGCTCTGGCTTCCGAGATGGAGACAGCTGCCCTCTTTATTACCGGGGCCTTCCTGGGCGTCAGGACCGGGGCCTGTTTTCTGACCCTGGCCAATCAGGAGCGGGCGAAGGCCGGCCTGCCCAATGATCCGGTCTACGATACCGACCGGGCCATCCGGCTGGCAGTGGAGGCCATGAGGACCCTGATCCGGCAGGACAGAAAGGCGGGTGCTTCGCTTTGACAGAATCAGTTTTATCGGATAAGCAGATCGGGGTACTTACGGAGGCGGCCCTCGCGGCCAGAAGCCGGTCCTATTGTCCCTACAGCCATTTTGCTGTGGGGGCGGCTCTTTTGACGCAGGAGGGCAGGGTCTATACCGGCTGCAATATCGAAAATGCCAGCTACGGCGCGGCCAACTGCGCGGAGCGGACCGCTATTTTCAAGGCGGTCAGCGAGGGTGAGCGGCATTTTGCGGCTATAGCCATCGCCGGAGGCCCCCAGGGGCAGCCGGCGGCGGATTTTTGTCCGCCCTGCGGCATCTGCCGTCAGGTCATGGCGGAGTTTTGTGATCTGCAAAGCTTTGAGGTCCTGCTGGTCACAAGCAGCGGAGAGATGAAAGCTTTCAGGCTGGAGGAGCTACTGCCGGAGGCCTTTTCTCTGGCGTAAGGCAGAAGACAGCTTCACGAAATGGTCATAAATACCTGATAAAATATAAAATGGTCATAAATGGCCGATAGAGTATGAATAAAATGCCGGTATGCCCGGATGAGATATTCTTACAAGATGAGATATTTTTATAAAGAGAAGAGAAAATGCCGGAAGGAGATGCATGATGTCCAGATTTGACAGCTATTTTTTGATGAAGGAAGCCGATGTGGCGGATTATGTGGAGGAGAAGCTTCATTATTTTGACGCCTCCGCAAAGCTGGTCTGCAAAGAGATCGGCGACGGCAATCTGAACTATGTGTTCAGATTGATGGATGAAAATACAGGCCGCAGTATTATCCTCAAGCAGGCGGGAGAGAGTCTGAGGATTGATAAGAATATGAAGCTTTCCGTAGAGAGAGGCCGGATCGAGTCCGATATCCTGAGGATCCAGGGCGCAGCTGCTCCGGGCATGGTACCCCAGGTCTACCTTTATGACGGCGTGATGTGTGTTATCTGTATGGAGGACATGATCGGCCATGCTATGATGCGGACAGCCCTGGTGGAGCACCGTATTTTCCCGAAGTTTGCGGACCAGATCTCGACCTTCCTGGTACAGACCTTGCTGCTGACCAGCGATGTGGTCATGGAGCACAAGGCAAAAAAGGAAAATGTCCGGGCCTTTATCAATCCGGAGCTGTGCGAGATCACGGAGGATCTGGTCTACAGCGAGCCCTATCACGATTATAATCAGAGAAATCGTATCTTTGAGCCCAACAGAGCCTTCTTAAAGGAAGCCCTGGAGGAGGATACAGCCCTGCAGCTGGAGGCGGCCAAGATGAAATTTGATTTCATGAACAACGCCCAGGCGCTGCTGCACGGCGACCTGCATACCGGTTCCATCTTTATCAATGAGGACCACTGCTACGTCTTCGATCCGGAGTTTGCCTTCTATGGTCCTATGGGCTATGACATCGGCAATGTGATCGCCAATCTCTTCTTTGCCTGGGCCAACGGCGATGCAACCATTGAGGATGCGGCGGAGAAGGCCCGTTTCTGCGGCTGGATCATCGACTGCATCTGTGATACGGTAGATCTCTTTATTGAGAAGTTTAAAAAGTGCTGGCAGGAGAATGTCACCGATGTCATGGCCAAGACCCCGGGCTTTATGGAATGGTATCTGGCCGGTGTTCTGGCGGATACGGCCGGTGTGGCAGGCATTGAGTCCATCCGGCGGATCGGCGGCATGGCCAATAATAAGGATATCACGCTCATTGAGGATGTGGATAAGAGAGTCCGGGCCGAGCGGATCATCATCACCCTGGCTAAGGATTATATCATGAACAGAAAGCTCTTCAGATCCGGCGCGGATTACCGCAGAGAGATCGAGCGGGCTATTGAGAAGTTTTAGCTTTGCTGTGCCGGTGAGCACCTTCTATCATGATGAGAACGCACGATAAGTCATGACGGGATTATAAGATAAGATAAAAGGAAGTTTGACAAAATTGACGGACAATGAACATTTAAAGACATCTCACAGACACCCCTTCAGGAATGCCTGGATCTTTTTCCTGCTGGTCATCCCCTATATGGAGTGTGTGCTGAGACTGTGCATGCCTTCCGGTTTTTTCGGGATGGGACTTTTAAGGGCGGCGGCCGCCGGCGCAGCCTGCGGTATGCTGCTGCTTCTGATCGTGCTGATCCTGCCGGGCAAGCACACCGGCTACATTTTTTCACTGGTGATCCTGGCACTGCTGGGTATCTGTTTTATCGCGGAAGCCATGTGCCAGTCCTTTTTCGGGACCTTTTATACCCTGGGTTATATGCTGTCCATGACCGGCAGCGTGGCCGGGGAGTTTATGGGGACGGCCCTCAGCGTCATCCTCAAGCATATCTATATGATCCCGCTGGAGCTGGCGCCGGTCCTTCTGCTGCTGATCTTCAGAAGCCGGATCTTCCCCCAGCATACGGTGAAAAATTATCCGAAACGCCGCAAGGCCGCCCTGCGTCTGTCTCTTGAGAGTATGGTAGTCATGGGCCTGGTCATGATGATCACCTTTACCACCGGCAGCGGGAGAGAGTACTATACCTATGAGTTTTCCGCGGGAGGGACGATTCCCAGGTATGGCCTGCTCACGACCCTGCGGCTGGAGGCTCAGTATGCGTTGACCGGTATACCCATGAAGCCTGTGACAGACTATACGGCCGCTGCCGAAGTGACTGTGACGGAGGGCGCGGACGGCAGTGAAGAGACCGGGATGACCGCGGAGACAGAAGAGACAGAAGAAGCTGCGCCGGTCTATGCGGCCAATGTCCTGGATATCGATTTTGATACCCTGATCGATGGCGATACGGACAGTACCCTGCTGAATATGGATCAGTATTTTGCTTCTCAGCAGCCCACCATGCAGAATGAGTATACGGGCCTTTTTGAGGGCAAGAATCTGATTTTTATCACGGCGGAGGCCTTTTCTACCCCGGTGATCAGCGAGGAGCTGACTCCGGCTCTTTACAGGCTGGCCAATGAGGGCTTCGTTTTCAATAATTATTACCAGCCCAACTGGACCCAGTCGACTCAGGGCGGTGAGTATGCCAATATGACCGGCCTGATCCCGGTCTGGATCGGCAACAGCACCTCCTTCCTGGAGAGCGAGGATGACCAGATGAGCTTTGCCATGGGCTATGCCTTTACAGAGGAGGGCTACACTGTCACGGCCTACCATGACGGCTACTACAGCTATTATGACAGAAATCTGACCCATCCTAATCTGGGTTACGATTACTACGGTATCGGCAATGGCCTGTCCATTGACAGCGCCAACCTCTGGCCGGAATCCGACTTGGAGATGATCCAGGCCACCATCGATGACCCGATCCGGGGCTATGTGGAGGAGGGGCAGCCCTTCCACCTTTATTACATGTCCATCTCCGGTCACTGCAATTACGGCTTTAATTACAATCAGATGTCCGCGAAAAACCAGGACGCTGTGGCAGAGCTGGAGGGCTCTGAGACCGTGAGGGCCTATATTGCCTGCCAGCTGGAGCTGGAGTATGCGCTGGAGTATCTGCTGGATGCCCTGGAGGAGGCCGGGATCGCCGAGGACACCGTCATCGTCCTGGGCGCGGATCATTATCCGTATGCCATGGCCGAGACGAGCACGGATTACTATAACGAGCTGGCGGGGACCGATGACACGGACCGCATGACCAGCCGCTACAAAAATACCCTGATCCTCTGGTCCGGCAGTATGGAGGAGCCGGTGGAGATCGACACGCCGTGCTCATCCATCGATATTCTGCCGACGATCTACAACCTCTTCGGTATTGACTATGATTCCAGACTCTTCTCCGGCAGGGATATCCTGGCTCCGGATGCCGAGCCGGGTCAGGTCAGCACCGATATGAAGATCGTCACCTTCCCGGATACGGGCAGCGGCCGCAGCTTTGTCACAGCCGCGGGCATTTATGAGGCCTCCACCGGGATCTTTACCCCCTTTGATGAGACCCTGGAGCTGCCGGAGGATTATGTGGACCAGGTGACTTCGATTGCCAATGACCGCTGGTCCTACGCCAAGTATGTCATTACTGAGGATTATTACAGCCACATCTTCCCGGACTGGACCGCCCCGGAAAAGATTCATTACGAGCCGCCGGCAGAGGAAGAGACGGAAACGGCAGAGGAAGGCAGTGAGTCCGGAGAAGCTGCAGTATCAGCGAGCGATGACGCTGAGGAGGCCGAAGCCCTATAGGAGAAAGAGATATGGAAGAGCTTTATAGACTGATCGAGGAGAAAATCAGACAGAGCGGCTACCCGGGTGAGATTGACGGGCAGACCTTTTATGATGAAGTCAGCGACGAGGCTGAGGATCAGGAAAACGGAGAGTACCTTTTTGTCATTAAAAAAAGCGAGACCCTGAGCTGGCAGGGGGCCATGGAGATCCTGGATGACCAGTTTGACCTGCATTACGTGGATATCCATGACGGCGGTCAGGTCTGGCATGTGGATTTTGATGCCTGATCGGGGCGGGGCTTAGCTCAGCCGGGGTTTTCAACCGACTTTGAAACGGACATGACAGATCATATGATGCATCATATGATCTGTCATGTACTGATTTGAGTACACAAATGGATATTGACGAAAAGTCAAAAAGCGACTAAAATCCAGTTGTACTTATAAAAGCCCGTGTGTACGGGGATTTTATTGAAGAAGAGGTAATAAAATGAAATAGATCACAGCATTAGTTTTAAGTGTTGGCATGATCGCTGCTCTGGTTGCAGGCTGCGGTTCCAGCACCAGCACCACCACGACCACGACCACCACAGCTGATGAGACAGAGGCTGTAGAGGACACTCAGGCTGCAGACGAGGGTACAGAGGCTGAGGCTTCCGACCTTAAGGCTGCCATCATCATGTCCGGCGCTGCCAATGACCTTGGCTGGAACCAGACCGCTTATGAGGGCTTTGTAGCCGCTTGTGAGAAGTACGGCATCACAGATTACACCTATTCCGAGAATGTTGCTACAGCAGATATCGCAGCTACCTTCGCTGATTACGCAAACAATGGTTATGACATCGTCGTAGGCCATGGCTTTGAGTTTGGTGATCCTGCACTTGAGATCGCTGATCAGTATCCGGATACCACCTTCATCATCACAGAGGCTGATGCTGAGGCAGACAATGTAGGTTCCTTTGTTATGGCTTGTGAGCAGACAGCTTATGTTGAGGGCGTGATCGCTGCCAACATGTCTGAGAGCGGTGTCATCGGTGCCATCGGTCCTGTTGCAGGTTCTTCCCTGATCAAGATCGTCAACGGCTTTGAGGATGGCGCAAAGAGCGTTAATCCTGACATCCAGGTCCTTTCCGCATGGACCAATGACTATGTAGATACTCAGATCGCTATGGAGGATGCTGTAGCTATGATCGAGCAGGGCGCTGACGTTATCAAGCACTGTGCAAACGCTTCCGGTACAGGCGCGATCAACGCTGCTGTTGAGAACAACATCTGGTGCATGGGCGACTCCTATGATCAGAGCGACCTGGCTCCTGAGAACATGCTTGACTCCGCACTTTACAACCTGGACGTTGTCCTGGATATCGCTATCGGTCAGGTCGTTGACAACACATTTGTCGGCGGTGTTTACAACCTTGGTATGGCTGACGGCGCTGTCGCTATGTCCCTGACAGACAACCTGCCTGAGGATGTCAAGGCCATCGCTGAGGAGACCATCCAGGGTATCATGGACGGCACCATCGAGGTCGTACGTGACGAGGAGCTCAGACAGTAATTCCCTGACGGGATCTTTTCCTGCGCGGCATCACAGACGGACTTATCATCAGCAGGAAAATATAAGAGTAAGATACAGATGGCACTGCCGGTGACGGCAGTGCCTTTTGGCTTCACATAGGGCCTGCATCGCCTGTATTGACGGGATCCGGGAAAAGAGGATTTCCAGCCGGCCACGGATTGACAGAAGATAGTGACATGGTTGGGTATTCTGTGTTAAAATGAAAAAGTAGTGCGCGTTTACGGCGCATTTTGGGCACGGCCGGCAGCGGCCGGCAGCGATGTATTGATAGAGTAAATAGAGCAGCAGAGGTAGATTATGGCTATTCTGGAGATGAAAAACATCTGTAAGTCCTTTGCCGGCGTGTATGCCAATGAAAATATCAGCCTTTCCGTGGAAAAGGGTGAGATCCATGCACTGCTGGGTGAGAACGGCGCAGGTAAGACCACGCTGATGAATATCCTTTTCGGCATCTATGCCGCCGACTCCGGAGAGATTTTCTGGAAGGGGCAGCCCGCCCGCTTTGACTCCCCAAAGGAAGCCATCGAGAGCGGCATCGGCATGGTGCATCAGCATTTTTCCCTGGTAAATAAGATGACCGTCCTGGACAACATGGTCCTGGGCATGAAGCAGAGCGGCATATTCCTGGACAGAAAGGGTCTCAGGACCCGAATGCTGGAGCTGGCGGACCGTTACGGTCTGGCCGTGGATCCCGATGCCCTGATCTGTGACCTGTCGGTAGGTCAGCAGCAGAGGGTAGAGATCCTGAAGGCCCTCTTTAGGAATGTGGAGCTGCTGATCCTGGATGAGCCGACGGGCGTACTGACACCCCAGGAGACAGAGCATTTCTTTGATGTCCTGAGAAATCTTAAGGCTCAGAATTATGCCATTATCATCATTACCCATCGTATGAGTGAGATCATGGCCATCAGCGACCGTGTCACTATTCTCCGGGACGGCCGGATGGTCAAAGACCTGGTCACAGCCGAGACCAACCCTGAGGAGCTGTCCCACTACATGATCGGCCGTGAGCTGGTAGATCATTATGAGATCCGGGACCAGCATCTGCCGGAGATCATGCTGGATATGCAGGGCGTTTCACTCCATCACCGCCACGGCAAGGCCCTTCTATCGGATATTGACCTGCAGATCCATCGGGGAGAGATTCTGGGCATCGCCGGTGTCGACGGCAATGGCCAGAAGGAGCTGGCGGAGGTCATCACCGGTATCCGCCGCCATACCGAGGGCAGTATCCGTCTGGCAGGAGAGAGCATCGACCAGGAGGATGTCCGCAGCCGTTATGAAAAGGGTGTGGTCTATATTTCCGATGACCGTCTCCATGACGGTCTGGTCACAGGGATGGATATTTCCGAAAATATGGTCCTGAGAGATTTTAAGAAGGCGCCCTTTGCAAAGGGCCTGCGGATCAATCGTCCGGCCATCGATGCCTATGCTCAGGAAAAGCTGGCGGAGTATCAGATCAAGGCCTCCGGCAATACCGGCATCCGGACCACGGTCCGTCTGATGTCCGGTGGTAATCAGCAGAAGATCATTATCGCCAGAGAGCTGACGGAGCATGCCCGGCTGATCATTGCCAACCAGCCTACCCGCGGCCTGGATATCGGCGCGACGGAGTTTGTCCGCTCCCAGCTGGCGGCTCAGAGAAATGCGGGCAAGGGCGTCATGCTCATTTCCGCGGACCTGGAGGAAATCCTGGCCCTCAGCGACCGGATCGCCGTCCTCTTTGACGGCAGGATCGCCGGTATCCTGGACAGAAAAGATGCAGATGTGAAAAAGCTTGGCCTGCTGATGGGCGGTATCACGGAGGAAAAGGCATGAGTCATAAAAAGAATCAGATCATTGATGCGATTGCCATCGCTGTCCTGGTCATTGTCATCGGGACCATCCTCATCATTGCCTGCGGCGCCAGTCCCGTCGAGGCCTATGCGCTTTTCTTCAGGGGCATGTTTGGTACTACCTCCAATTTTGCGGAGATTTTCGTCAAGGCCTGCCCGCTGATCCTGACGGGTCTGGGCTGTGCTGTAGCTTTTAAGACAGGCTTCTTTAATATCGGTGCCGAGGGTCAGTTCTATGTGGGCGCCATCGCGGCGACCATGGTGGTCCTGAATCTGGAGGGTGTCCCGGGGATCATCCGCATCATCCTGGCCTTTATCGTGGGCTTTATCGCCGGCGGTATCTGGGCTCTGATCGCGGCCCTCATGAAAGCCAAGCTCGGTCTCTCCGAGATCATTGTCACCATCATGCTCAACTATATCGCCATCGATTTTCTGGGCTTTGCGGTCCGTGATTTCCTGCAGACCACAGAGAGCAGCGCACCGGAGTCCGCCAAGGTGGCGGAGGCCGCTCAGCTGCCGGTCCTGATCAGCCGGACCCGTTTCCATGCCGGTATCCTGATCGCCCTGGCTGCGGTGGTGGTGGTCTGGTACATCATGGAAAAGACCACCCTGGGCTACGAGATGAAGGTCGTAGGCTTTAATCCCAGAGCGGCTCTGGTCAACGGTATTTCCGATATGAAGAATATCGTCCTGTCCTCCTTCCTCAGCGGCGGCCTGGCTGCTATGGCCGGTGTCATTGAGGTCCTGGCCATTCAGAAGAAGCTCCTGGAGAGTATGTCCTCCAGCTGCGGTTATACGGCGGTGCTGATCGCCCTGATCGCGTCCAATAATCCTGTCGGTGTCCTGGTGGTGGCCATCCTTTACTCGGCCCTGCAGGTCGGCGCCAATTCCATGCAGCGCCAGCTGGGCGTCCCATCGGCCATCTCCAATATTCTGATCGGTCTGGTGGTGCTCTTCATTCTGGGCAAGCAGCTGCTGACCTTCCTGCACAGCAAGGAAAGTTCAAAGGAAAAGAAGGAGGCTTAAGGAAATGTTATCACAGATTTTTACCGTTACCTTTCTGACAGCCTTTGTGGCTGCGGCCATCCGTATGGCGGTGCCCCTGATGTACGCAGGCTTGGGCGAGACCATCGCCGAGAAGGCCGGCATCCTGAATATCGGTATGGAG
>R11__coassemble_1837_pt1 | contig 11313 bp, 10 predicted proteins | sample R11__metabat2_low_PE_030 | metagenome-assembled genome bin R11 | reverse complement strand
GTCTGCCGGGAGCAGCGGACAGGGTCCGGGCCCCGTAAATCGTCTGCCGGGAGCAGCGGACAGGGTCCGGGCCCCGTAAATCGTCTGCCGGGAGCAATGGACAGGGTCCGAGCCCGTAAATCGTCTGCCACAGGACAATGTAAGGATAAAAATGCTCTGCTGTGATGGCATTATCACGGCAGAGCATTTTTTGATGATTTATTCCGGAAATTTTTTCTATTTACCTATTGACAGACTAGGTAAATAGGTATATATTAACACCATCAGGTCGGGACAGACAAAAGAAGTCAGTCACCGGACGGACAATCACCGGACGGTCGATCGCCGGAAAGTCAATTACCGGACAGTCGATTGCCAAATAGTCAAACGGTCGATGAGCCGGTCGATAAGCAGTCATCAATGAGCCAAATGGGAAAGGAGAAAAAGCAGATGTACAGAATGAATGCTCTCAGCGGGTTTGCCATGTGTTGTTGTCGAATGCTTTTCTCCCGGGCATCCCAGTATGGCCAGGTGCATTCGCCTGCACCGATATAGCATTTCCTGATCTGAGAAATGAGACAGAGCCATTTGCCCGGGAGTTGATACAAGCCCCCGGGCCTTTTTGCGGGCAATCCAGGGAGCAGCCGGATTTTTCAGGAAATTCAAACAGTAGACAGGCGATTATCAACCTCAGATATAAATACAACCATATAAATACAACGACAGATTATCAATAACCATCAGGAATTATCAATAGCATCAAAGGATAAAGAGAAAAGGAGATTACGATCATGTCTGATTATAAATTTGAAACACTTCAGCTTCATGTAGGTCAGGAGCAGGCCGATCCGGCCACAGATTCCCGTGCGGTACCCATTTACGCGACGACTTCTTATGTGTTCCACAACAGTGAACATGCGGCAGCCCGTTTCGGCCTGGCCGATGCCGGCAATATCTACGGCCGCCTGACCAACTCCACCCAGGATGTTTTCGAGAAGCGTATCGCAGCCCTTGAGGGCGGCACAGCAGGCCTGGCGGTTGCCTCCGGTGCAGCTGCTATTACATACACCATTGAAGCACTGGCAAAGGCCGGTGAGCACATCGTAGCCCAGAAGACCATCTACGGCGGTACTTCTAACCTCCTCGCACACACGCTTCCGCTTTACGGGATTGAGGCTACATTTGTCGACGCTCATGACCTGGTCGAGATTGAAAACGCCATTCAGGAGAATACCAAGGCTGTTTACATCGAGACACTGGGCAATCCCAATTCAGACATCCCGGATATTGACGCCATTGCTGAGATTGCCCACCGCCACGGCCTGCCCCTGGTCATCGACAATACCTTCGGTACCCCATATCTGATCCGTCCGATCGAGCACGGCGCAGACATTGTCGTCCATTCCGCGACCAAGTTTATCGGCGGTCACGGTACGACCCTGGGCGGCGTGATCGTAGACGGCGGTACCTTTGACTGGGCTGCCAGCGGCAGATATCCATGGATTTCTGAGCCGAATCCAAGCTATCACGGCGTGAGGTTCACTGAAGCAGCAGGTCCTGCCGCTTTCGCTACCTATATCCGTGCGATTCTGCTGAGAGATACCGGTGCAACGATCTCTCCGTTTGCCGCATTCCTGCTGCTGCAGGGTACTGAGACCCTCAGCCTGCGCCTGGAGCGTCATGCCGAGAATACCAAAAAGGTCGTAGATTACCTGGTAAAGCATCCAAAGGTTGCCTCTGTCAGCCACCCATCCCTGCCGGAGCATCCGGACCATGCCCTGTACGAGAAATACTTCCCGAATGGCGGCGCGTCCATCTTCACCTTTGAGATCAAGGGCGGCCAGGAGGAAGCCTACAGATTTATTGACAGCCTCAAGATCTTCTCACTGCTGGCCAATGTCGCAGATGTGAAGAGCCTGGTCATCCATCCGGCGACCACCACCCATTCCCAGCTGACCGATGAGGAGCTGGCAAATGTCGGTATCAGCCGCAGCACCATCCGCCTTTCCATCGGCACGGAGCATATTGATGATATTATCGCCGATTTGGATCAGGCCTTTGCAGCCGTATAAGGAGTTTCTTATGAACACACATCGTCCCGATTTCCGATGTTGACGCCGGAATTAGTTTTGCATGAAAAGATTTGTTTGAATAGATTTGTATAGAAAGAAAGGATTTTATTATCATGGCTAATATTTATACTTCTGCGGATCAGTTAATCGGAAAGACACCTCTTCTGGAGCTTGCACATATTGAAAAGAAAAATGAGCTGAAGGCGACCATCCTCGGAAAGCTGGAGTATTTTAATCCGGCAGGCAGTGTCAAGGACCGTATCGCAAAGGCGATCATTGATGATGCCGAGCAGAGCGGTGCCCTTAAGCCGGGTGCGACCCTGATCGAGCCCACCTCCGGCAATACCGGTATCGGCCTTGCGTCTGTGGCCGCGTCCAGAGGCTACCGTCTTATCATTACCATGCCGGAGACCATGAGCGTAGAGCGCCGTCAGCTGATCAAGGCCTATGGTGCGGAAATCGTTCTGACAGAGGGCGCCAAGGGCATGAAGGGGGCTATCGCTAAGGCTGAGGAGCTGGCGGCTGAGATCCCCGGCAGCTTCATTCCTGGCCAGTTTGTCAATCCCGCCAACCCGAAGGCACATTTTACCACCACCGGCCCGGAGATCTGGGAGGATACCGATGGTAAGGTAGATATCTTCGTCGCAGGTGTCGGTACCGGCGGTACAGTGACCGGCGTCGGCGAGTATCTGAAGTCCAAAAATCCTGATGTTAAGATCGTGGCTGTAGAGCCGGCGACCTCCGCCGTCCTGTCTACAGGTGTGGCAGGTGCCCATAAGATCCAGGGTATCGGTGCAGGCTTCGTGCCGGATGTCCTCAATACAAAGATTTATGACGAGATCATTACCGTCGCCAATGAGGATGCCTTTGCCATCGGCAAGCTGGTCGGACGCGAGGAAGGTGTCCTGGTGGGTATCTCCTCCGGCGCCGCGGTCTGGGCCGCCATTGAGCTGGCAAAGCGTCCCGAGAATGCGGGCAAGACCATTGTAGCGCTGCTGCCGGATACCGGTGACCGCTATCTCTCCACACCGCTGTTCGCTGATTAACAGACGGCATCTTATTTGTTGTAAAAAACGCCGGGCACCAGGCTGCCCGGCGTTCTTTTTGTATCATAAGAAATATAAACTTTTTATAAATTGTTAGCACTCACAATTGACGAGTGCTAACAAAAGTGCTATAACATAGTCAGTGGGAGGGAAAAGCCGAAGGAACAGCGGCGATCCTCTCCGGAAGTATGTGAAGTCACCGCGGCAAAAGCCGCAGTATATAAAAGGAGGAAAACACGATGTTAATGCCTACAATCTTTGGTGAGAATTTATTAGATAACTTTTTTGATGATGATTTTATGAATCCGGTATTCAGAAGCCGCAGGGCGACGACACCGGCCTCCGCCGTGATGAAGACCGACATTAAGGAAAAGGCCGACGGCTTCGAGCTGGCCATCGATCTGCCGGGCTATAAGAAGGAGGATATCACAGCTGAGCTGAAGGAGGGTTACCTGACCATCTCCGCGAAGACCAGCACCTCTAACGATGAGAAGGCTGAGGACGGACATTATATCCGCCGCGAGCGCTACAGCGGCAGCTGCAGCAGAAGCTTCTATGTCGGAGAGCATCTGGAGCAGGAGGACATCAGGGCCAGCTTCACAGACGGCATCCTGACCGTACAGATTCCTAAAAAGGAAGCCAAGCCTCAGGTAGAGGAAAATAAGTATATCATGATTGAGTAAACATGGGAGTGATTCCCTGGTGGATGTATCGAGGGCCCTGCGGCCCTGCCGGCTTATACCGGCAGGGCCGCAGGGCTTTTTTTGAATTGCGGCTTAGAAAGTACTAAAACCGCAGATTACAGGGGTTTAATTCCCGCATCGGGATGTATATTTCTTTCATTTACCGGAGTATACTTCAGATAACAGGAAAAACGAAAGACCTCAGGGAATCTGAAGACTCCCAAGAGAGCGGGCGGAGCCTGAAGGGTCAAAAAGTTCAGCAAAAAGGGAGAGTTGAAAATGAGCGATAACAGTATCATTAAGGTTTTAGCAGTTGTATTTGTAGCATTATATGTGATCTCACCGATTGATGCCTGTCCCGGACCGGTGGATGATGTGCTGCTCGTCCTCTTGACCTGCCTTGCAAACAGAAAGCAGATCACAGGATAAAGGGAATCCTTCCCAAGAGACGGGCATGAAGCATGAGGCTTCTCCCACGGACAGGATATACAATCCGAAAAAGACGCCGCGCCGGCGTCTTTTTTGGAAGGGGAAAATATCGGACATGTGCCGGGATACAATACAGATATAAGATATGAGGCATGGTGGTCAGAAGCCTGATTCGGAAAAACTGAGATTTGTTTGTGATATCCTTTCACTATGATGGATGTATGGATGTAGATGGATAAGAGAGAAGGAGAAATGAGGATATGAAGCACATCGTTGTAGATCTGGAAATGAATATTATTGCTAAGAGCCATAAGGAGGCCAGACGCCTTGCCGGGATGGAGGTCATCGAGATTGGGGCTGTGGTGCTGGATGATGCTTATCAGGAGATCGGCAGCTTTATGACCTATGTCAAGCCTCAGTACAATGACGAGATTGAGAAAAAGTATGCAAAGCTGACGGGCATTACCACGGAGATGGTGCAGGAGGCGCCGGTATTTGAGGATGCGCTCAGGCAGTTCCTCAGCTGGTGCGCCGGTATCAGCGGGGAGAAGCGGATCTATCAGTGGAGTGGGTCCGATCTGGCTCAGATCCGGCAGGAGGCGGCATTGAAGCAGCCGGACCTCGATGAGCAGCAGCAGGCCCTTCTGCAGGATTGGGCCGATTTCCAGGAGGAATACGGCGAGAAGCTGGGGATGGACCGGGCCCTGTCTCTGAAGGATGCGGTCATGTATGCCGGTGTCGACTTTGAGGGCCGGCCTCACGATGCCCTCTGCGATGCCAGGAACACCGCCACCCTGCTGGAGATCGTCCGCACACCGGAGAAGTGCAGTCAGGCCCTGGCCCATGTCATCGAGGCCCTGACACCCAAGACCGTGGGCTCCACTCTGGGGGAGATGTTCAACTTCGGAGAGCTGCTCCTGGTCTCATAGGGGCAGGCTGTTTTCGGGCAGATCGGGCCGCTGCCCGGTCTGCGGCCCGATCTGAGGTCAAATCTGCAGCCCAAGCCGCGTCTTAGGGGGGACGTCTTTTATCCTCAATCTCAAAAAAATTATCGGAAAATGTGCTAATATAAACCCGGAGCCGATGAATATCATTGAGGAAGGGGATGCACATGACAGATTACGAGTTGATCAAGACGGCCTTATCCATTGCGAAGGAAGCCCACAAGGGCCAGACCGATAAAGCCGGTGAGGCCTATATTTTTCACCCGGTGACGGTGGCGCTGCTCTGCGATACGGCTAAAGCGAAGGCGGCTGCGCTGCTCCATGATACCCTGGAGGATTGCCCGGAGACCGTCAGCTATGAGCTGCTGGCGGAGCGGGTCGGGAAGGATGTGGCGGATGCGGTCCGCCTGCTGACCAATGACGGCAGCAAGGGCAGTTACCTGGATTATGTGCAGTCCATCAGGGACAGCGGCAATCCGATCGCCATCGCCGTCAAGAAGGCGGATCTGACTATGAATATGGATCTGTCCAGGATCCCGGTGCCCACAGAGCGGGACCTGCAGCGGATCAGAGACAAGTACGAGCCTGCGATGAGGATTCTCACCGGAGAGCCTGCGGATGTCTGCAGGTAAGCCTGTATGGAAAGATGATGATCCGGGGGAATTACTTTGTTATCTATCGACAAACGATGATCCGGGGGAATCGCTTTGTCATCTATTGACAGTCCGGCGTTTTCACTGGTATCATATACAATATATGAAGGGATTATAAAGGCGTGTTTCCAGAGGAAGCGCGCCTTTCGTCTTTTGCTGCCGCCTGCGGACAGAAAATCGCAGGATCATGGACAGCCGACGTCGCTGCTTTCATTACTGCCTGTGGGGAAAGGGCAGCTTTACAGAGTATGGACGGCAGACAGGGATCCCTTACATAGATGACAGAGAAAGGAACATAAAAGGGATGAGGAAAAAATTTGCAGCGCTCAGCCTGATCATGATCTTTGCGCTGGCCATGCTGGCCGGCTGCGGCAAGGATCAGGACAATCAGATCCGTCTGGGTACCGGCGGTACCGGCGGCAACTACTACAGCTACGGCAGCAAGCTGGCCGAGGCCGTAGGCAATGATACCGATTATGAGATGGAGGTCACGGCCACCGGCGGTTCCGCGGCCAACCTGCGTCTGATCAGCCAGGGCTATCTGGAGATGGCTTTGGTCCAGTCTGATACTTTAAATGATGCCTTAAACGGCACCGGCGTCTTCGAGGAGAATGGCGCTCTGACAGGCTTTCACAGTGTGGCCGGTCTTTACACGGAGAGCTGTCAGATTATCGTCTCTGCCGACTCAGGCATCCAGAGTATCGATGACCTGGCGGGCAAGACCGTGTCCCTGGGCGCGGAGGATTCCGGTGTTTTAAAGAATGCTCAGGATATCCTGGCGGCCTATGGCATCGAGGAGAGCATGCTCAACGTGGTCTATGAGGATTTCGAGACCTCTGCCCAGTCCCTGGAGGCCGGCGAGATCGACGGCTTCTTCTGTACCGCCAGCGCACCGACCACCGCCATCGCGGAGCTGGCCGAGCGCATGTACATCCGGGTACTGCCCATCTCAGCTGATGTGGCTAAGAGCCTTCTGGCCGGCAATGACGCCTATACTACCAGTACTATCCCGGCCGGGACCTATGCGGGTCAGTACGAGGATATCACCTCCATCGGTGTGCAGGCCGTCCTGATCGCGGCGGATGATCTGCCGGAGGAGGCCGAGCAGGCAGTGGTCGCCATCCTGAATGATCAGAATGAGACCCTGCAGGAGGTATCCTTCGGTGTAGCTGTGGCCGAGCCTGAGGAGGAGGGCACCTTTACCCTGTCCTTTGATATGTATACCACGCTGGCCCTGGCCGTGCTGGTCCTTTTCATCGGCGGCTTCCTGAGGAAGAGAGTCGGTTTCCTGGAGACCTTCTGTATCCCGGCGCCGGTCATCGGCGGTCTGCTCTTTGCGATCCTCTCCTTGCTCCTGCACTCGGCAGGTCTTCTGGAGTTCAGCTTTGACGAGACCCTGAAAACGGTCTGCATGATCATGTTCTTTACCTCCGTCGGCTTCCAGGCCAATCTCAAGGTCTTAAAGGAGGGCGGTGTCAGTCTGGTGATCTTCCTGGCCCTGGTCACGGTCCTGATCTGCTGCCAGAACGGTATCGCCGTAGCTCTGGCCGGTGCCCTGGGCATTGATCCGATGATCGGTCTGTGTACCGGCTCCATCCCTATGGTCGGCGGTCACGGTACGGCCGGTGCCTTTGGCGTGGTCCTGCAGGATCTGGGCCTGGAGGGGGCCACGACCCTCTGCACGGCGGCGGCGACCTTCGGTCTGATCATGGGTTCCCTCATGGGCGGTCCTCTGGGCCGGCGCCTGATCTTAAAGCATGACCTTTTAAAGACCGCCGTGGAGGAGGATGCCACCGCCCTGGAGGAGGAAGAGGAGAAGCATGTCCGCAAGGTCAGTATGTATGCGCCTGCGGCTTACCAGATTGCCATTGCCATGGGTATCGGTACCATCGTCTCCGGCCTGCTCTCCAAGACAGGCATGACCTTCCCGGTCTACATCGGCGCCATGATCGTGGCGGCCATCATGAGAAATATCAGCGAATACACCGGCAAATTTACCGTCCATATCGGTGAAATCAATGATATCGGCGGCATCTGCCTGTTCCTGTTCCTGGGCATCGCCATGGTGACCCTGAAGCTCTGGCAGCTGGCAGATCTGGCCCTGCCGCTCTTCATCCTGCTCTTTGCCCAGACAATCTTCAGGGCGGTCTTCGCCTACTTCATCGTCTACAATCTCATGGGCAGGAATTACGATGCGGCCATCCTGTCCGCCGGTACCTGCGGCTTCGGTATGGGCGCCACACCGAATGCCATGGCTAATATGCAGGCCCTGACTGATAAGTACGCACCGTCCGTCAAGGCTTACATCCTGGTACCGATCGTCGGCTCCATGTTTGCCGATTTCATCAACAGTATTGTCATCACTGCATTTATAAACTTCTTGTAATGCATGAGACAGAGGGGGAATAGAATCATGAAAAAAGAAAAAACCATCGGCGTGCAGCTGGAAAATGTCGCAGTGCCGGAAGTGACCATCAATCATCCTCAAAAGGATCTGCAGGAGGAGAGCGAAGGCGAGATCGATTACGCCACCGCCGTTCCCGAGGTCCATATCCGGAAGCTCAAAAAGGAAAAGCAGTAAAGTCAGTGCGGGCAGTACTGCAGATGGCCGAAGAGGGCCGGGGAGAGATCCCCGGCCCTTTTGCTTTAATCGGCCTGTGGAGAGGCCGTTGGCCTCTCCATAGGATATGATGTCACGCACAGCTCCGCTTTGCTGCGGTGCATAAGTTCGACTACGGAAATCAAAGATTTCCTGTCCCACTTATCCCGCTGTGCTGCAAAGACCTCACCTCCCGTCCCGCTAACGCGTGACTCCGGTTCTGTTTTTGAAATCTTTATTGTAATAAAGCGCTAAAGCTGTTATACTTCTATTTATCAGATGAAACTACTTAGCATGGGCCTTACGGCAGCAGCTGTGTGCGAGATCATCAATCATGGACGCATTGGCAGAGGCCGCGTCCGTATAAAGGGAGGAAATTATTATGAATGAAAAGAAAAAAGGCGGCGGCGCCCTTTTAGGCGCAGCGTTCCTGATGGCGACATCGGCCATCGGACCGGGCTTCCTGACACAGACATCCAAGTTTACCGGCCAGTACGGCGCCAGCTTCGGCTTCGTTATCCTGGCTTCCATTATCCTGGCAGCCATCGCCCAGATCAATATCTGGCGCGTGCTCTGCTACTCCGGCCTGCGCGGTCAGGAGGTTGCCAATAAGATCATTCCGGGTCTTGGCTATGTGGTCGCCATCCTGGTGGCCTTCGGCGGTCTGGTCTTCAATATCGGTAATGTCGGCGGCGGCGCCCTGGGCTTCACCACCCTCTTCGGTCTGAATACCAAGATTGGCTGCGCACTGGCAGGCATCATTGCCATTGCCATCTTCATGATCAAGAATGCCAAAGCCGCTATGGATACCCTGACCAAGGTCCTGGGCGCGGTCATGATCATCGTTATCTTCATCATTATTATTATGGTCCAGCCGCCGATCGGCTCCGCCATCAAGAATACCTTCGTGCCGGAGGCCGGTGTTTCCAATCTGATCCCGGCCACCATCACCCTGCTGGGCGGTACCGTCGGTGGTTACATTACCTTCGCCGGTGCCCATCGTCTGATCGATGCCGGTGTCACAGGTAAGGATAAGCTGCCTGAGATCACCCGCAGCTCTGTTATGGGTATGGGTATCGCAACCATCGTCCGTATCTTCCTGTTCCTGGCTGTCCTGGGCGTCGTTACCAGAGATGTGACCCTGGATCTGGCCAGCTCCGGCAACCCGGCCGCCGATGCGTTCACCGCAGGTGCCGGTACCCTGGGTACCTACATCGCAGGTCTGGTCCTGCTCTGCGCAGCCATTACTTCTATCATCGGTGCGGCCTACACCTCTGTCTCCTTTATCAAGACCTTCCATCCGGCCCTTGCGGAGCATGAGAATGCCTGCATCATCGTCTTCATTGCCGTATCTACCATCATCATGATTGCCCTGGGCGCCAGCCCGGCCGTGCTCCTGGTATTAGCCGGTGCTGTCAATGGTCTGATCCTGCCGATCACCCTGGGCATCTGCCTGATCGCAGCCAAGAGCCCGAAGATCATGGGCACCGAGTACAAGCACTCCAATATCCTGCTGATTCTGGGTATTATCGTGGTCATTATCTCCGCATACCTGGGCATCACGACCTTCGCAAGCAATATCGGCAGTCTGATCGGTTAATGATTTTATAATGACTAAAAATGATGACAACAGGGCTGCCGTTTGGGCAGCCCTGCGCTTTTAGAAAGGAGCCTTTATGGGTGAAATAAAGATTTTCACAGAAGGGGACAGCTCCATCCTGATCCAGTTCGGCAATGAGATCGACCCGGCCATCAACCGCAAGATTTCTTCCACGGTTAAACTGATGCGGGAACAGAATCTCATGGGTGTGACGGATATTATCCCGGCCTTCTGTTCTCTGCTGATCAATTATGATCCCCGGATCATTTCCTACGAGCAGATCCGGGCCCGCCTGGAGGGTATCCTCAAGATCGAGGTGGCTGCCGGCGCCATCAAGAAAAAGATTTACGAGATTCCCGTCTGCTACGGCGGGGAGTATGGGCCTGACCTGCTGAATATTGCGGATCACGCCGGCCTGACGCCGGAGGAGGTCATTAAGATCCATACTTCCACCGATTATCTGATCTATATGCTGGGTTTCCTGCCCGGCTTTACCTACCTGGGCGGTCTGGATGAGCGCATTCACACCCCGAGGCTGGCCAATCCGAGACTGACCATTCCCGCGGGCAGCGTCGGCATCGGCGGGTCCCAGACCGGTATCTATCCGCTGGATTCCCCCGGTGGCTGGCAGCTTATGGGCATGACCCCGGTGAAGACCTATGACCCGAACAGAGCCAGACCGATCCTGGTGGAGGCCGGCGACTACATTCGCTTCGTCCGTATTGACGAGGAGGAATTCTCCCGCATTAAAGCGCTGGTCGAGAAGAATGAATATGAAGTCAAGATTGTAGAGGAGGGAGAGTAAGATGGGTATTCGCATACTGAAAGCAGGCATGCTGACGACGGTGCAGGATATGGGCCGCAGCGGCTACCAGAGCCAGGGCTTTTCCGTAGCCGGCGTCATGGATGTCCGCTCCTTCCGCATCGCCAACATGCTGCTGGACAACTCGGAAAATGAAGCGGTCCTGGAGTTTACCCTCATCGGGCCGACCCTGGAATTTACCTCCGAGACCATCATTGCCATCACCGGCGGCGATTTCCAGCCGACCCTGAACGGCAAGCCGTGCCCCATGTACACGGCCCTCTATATTAATAAGGGAGATATCCTCAAGTTTGGCAGTGCCCGTACCGGCACCCGGGGCTATATCGCCTTTTCCAGCTACCTGCAGATCCCGGTGGTCATGGGCAGCCGCTGTACCAACCTCAAGAGTCAGATCGGCGGTCTCCACGGCCGCAAGCTCCGGGACGGCGACTTCATTGCCTTCCGCATCAAACGCCGCTACCTGCCCTACTTCCTGTCCAGAAAGC
>R11__coassemble_1832_pt1 | contig 11339 bp, 8 predicted proteins | sample R11__metabat2_low_PE_030 | metagenome-assembled genome bin R11 | reverse complement strand
GTCATGCTGGAAAAGATTGAAGAAACGCAGATGCTGCCGCTGCTCACGGACATAGAAATGCCGCTGATCTTTGTCCTTCACGACATGGAAAGGGCCGGCATCCGGGTGGAAAAGGAAGCCCTGCTGACCTACGGCCGCCAGCTGACCGGCCGGATTGCCGAGCTTGAGAAAAATATTTACGAGCTGGCGGGAGAGCAGTTTAATATCAATTCTCCCAGGCAGCTGGGCGTCATCCTCTTTGAAAAGCTGAATCTGCCCTTTGCCAAAAAGACAAAAACCGGCTATTCTACCTCTGCGGATCTGTTGGAAAAGCTGAGGGGCTATGATCCCATTATCGGCCAGATCCTGGAGTACAGACAGCTGACCAAGCTGAAATCCACCTATGCGGACGGTCTGGCCGCCTATATCGACCCGCAGGATCAGCGGATCCACGGCAAGTTTAACCAGACCATTACCGCCACCGGCCGCATCAGCTCCACGGAGCCTAATCTCCAGAATATTCCGGTCCGGGTAGAGCTGGGCCGCCTGATCCGAAAGGTCTTTGTGCCGGAGGAGGGCCGGATCTTTGTCAATGCGGATTACTCACAGATCGAGCTGAGGGTCCTGGCCCATATGGCTCAGGATCAGAACCTGATCGAGGCCTACAATCAGGAGGCGGATATCCACCGCATGACAGCCTCTCAGGTCTTCCATGTACCTTATGAACAGGTAGATTCACAGCTGCGCCGCAATGCCAAGGCGGTCAATTTCGGCATTGTCTACGGCATCAGTTCCTTCGGACTCAGCCAGGATCTGAGTATTTCCCGTAAGGAGGCTGAAAATTATATCGCCCAGTACTTTAAGACCTATCCTGGCATCAAACGCTTCCTGGATGACGCTGTCAGCCAGACCAGGGAAAAGGGCTATTCTCTGACCATGTTCGGCCGCAGGCGGCCGGTGCCGGAGATTACGGCCAGCAATTTCATGCAGCGCCAGTTCGGAGAGCGCATCGCCATGAATTCACCGATCCAGGGGACTGCCGCGGATATTATCAAGATTGCCATGGTCAGAGTCAGCAAAAGACTCCATGATGAGCAGCTAAGGTCCAGACTGATCCTGCAGATCCACGATGAACTGATCATCGAGGCCGAGCCTGAGGAGCTGACACAGGTACAGACCCTGCTTCGGGAAGAAATGGAGCATGCTGCCGCCTTGTCCGTCCCTCTGGAGGTGGACATGCATACCGGTATGAACTGGTACGAGCTCAAGTAGGCGATGAAGTGCGCGATTGATCAAATCGGCGATGAAATAAGCAATCGGATAGACGAGAAAAGAGATAAAGAGAAAAGAGGAAGATAAGCGATGAAGGTCTATGGTATCACCGGCGGCGCCGGGACAGGCAAATCAGAGGTCATCCGCATCCTCAGGGATGAGCTGGGCGGTTATGTGATCCTGACAGATGATGTGGCCAGAGCCCTGCAGCAAAAGGGACAGATCTGCTACCGGCTGATGGTGGCGCATTTCGGCGAGGGAATCCTCGGGGAAGACGGTGAGATCGACCGGCCGGGACTGGCGGCCATCGTTTTCTCCGATGCAGAGCAGCTGGCGGTCCTCAATTCTCTGACCCATCCTTATGTAAGAGAAGAGGTTCTGCGGCAGCTGGATCAGGCCAGGGCGGCCGGGTATGCCTTTGCCGCCGTGGAGTCCGCCATCCTCCTGGAGGCCGGCTACGGAGATATCTGTGATGAATTCTGGTATGTCTATACCGATCCGGAGATCCGCAGACAGCGCATGAAGGAGACCCGGGGCTATTCCGATGAAAAGGTGGACCAGGTCATGAAGAATCAGAAGCCGGATGCTGTCTTCTTTGAAAGCTGCGATTTTGTCATCACCAACAACAGCACTCTGGAAGAGGTCCGCAGACAGCTGATAGAGAAATTGTCCGTAGAGAAAGATAACTGAGCCTATTTTCACCGCATCGTTTGTCGGTCTCCGCTCCGCTTATTTTTCCCCATTGCTCCCCGGTGTTTCAAAAACCTGTTGCATTGACGCGGGCTTTTGTAATATAATGCTTTCGTTATAAAATCCTGTATACAAGGAGAGGAAGCGTATGCAGTTTGCTTCGATCGCCAGCGGCAGCAGCGGCAACTGTCTGTTTGCGGGCAATGATGATACCCACATCCTGATCGATGCCGGGATCAGCAAGAAAAGGATTGAGGAAGGTCTGGCGTCCTTTGGCGTCGAGGGCCGGCATATCGATGCCATTCTGGTGACCCATGAACACACGGATCATATCCAGGGTATCGGAGTCTGGTCCAGAAAATATCACATCCCTATTTACGGTACCCGGGGGACACTTTCGGAGATTGCCAGATCCTCTACGGTGGGCAATGTGGACGAAAAGCTTTTCAGGCCCATCCGGCCGGGGGAGCGTTTTCAGATCGGATCCATGACAGTGAATCCCTTTACCATGCCTCATGATGCCAAAGATCCCTGCTGCTACAGGGTATCGGACCGGCAGCACAGTGTGGGTATGGCCACCGATCTGGGGTATTTTGACCAGCGGATCGTAGAGGCGCTGACCGGCTGTGACCTGCTTTACATAGAAGCTAATCATGATCTGAGAATGCTGGAGGTGGGGCCTTATCCCTATCATCTCAAGCAGCGCATCGCCGGCAATTACGGTCACCTTTCCAATGAAAGCAGCGGTCATCTGATCGGCAATCTGCTGAATGAAAAGCTGCAGGCCATTGTCCTGGGCCACCTCAGCAAGGAGAATAATTATCCTGAGCTGGCCTATGAGACAGTGAAGGCTGAGCTTTTAATGAATTACAGGATCGCTGAAAAGGATCTGAATCTGAGCGTGGCGCCCAGAAGCTGCGCCATGGAGCTCGTGAAACTCTAAAGCTAAGATATTTAGGGCACAAAGTGCCTTTAGGAGGATATTACCATGAACAAGACAGTTATCACCGTCATCGGCAAGGACAGAGTAGGCATCATCGCGACGGTCTGTACCTATCTTGCTGAGCACAGCATCAACATTCTCGATATCGACCAGTCTATCCTGCAGGGCTTTTTCCACATGATGATGATCGTAGATACCAACGGCGCGGATAAGGACTTCTCGGCGCTGGCCGCAGACCTTGCTGAGGTAGGCGACCGTCTGGGTGTACAGATCAAGATGCAGCGCGAGGATATCTTTGATATCATGCACAGAATTTAAGAGGTGGACCGCAGATGATCGATTTATATGAGGTTCAGGAAACGAATAAAATGATCTCTGAGTCCAATCTGGATGTCAGGACCATTACCATGGGCATCAGTCTGCTGGATTGCTGTGACAGCGATCTGACACAGACCTGTGATAAGATCTATAAAAAGATTACCGAAAAGGCGGCACATCTGGTAGAGGTGGGTCAGCAGATCGAGCTGGAGTACGGCATTCCTATTGTCAACAAACGTATTTCCGTGACACCCATCGCCCTGGTAGGCGGTGCCTGCTGCCACAGCCCGGAGGATTTTACAGAGATTGCAAGCACGCTGGACAGAGCGGCCCATACGGTGGGCATCAATTTCCTGGGCGGCTATTCCGCCCTGGTATCCAAAGGAATGACCCCGGCGGACAGGCTGCTGATCGAGTCCATTCCCATGGCCCTGTCCCAGACAGAGCTGGTCTGCAGCTCCGTTAATGTCGGCTCTACCAAGACCGGTATCGATATGGATGCCGTCAAGCTCCTGGGCGAGACCGTCAAGAAGACAGCCGAGCTGACCAAAGATGCGGACTCTCTGGGCTGTGCTAAGCTGGTCATTTTCTGCAATGCTCCGGATGATAATCCCTTTATGGCCGGCGCCTTCCACGGTGTCACCGAGGGAGATGTAGTTATCAATGTCGGCGTCTCCGGCCCGGGCGTAGTCAAGCGTGCCCTTGAAAGCGCCAGAGGCAAGGACTTCGGTGTTCTCTGTGAGACCATTAAAAAGACAGCCTTTAAGGTTACAAGAGTCGGTCAGCTGGTGGCTCAGGAAGCCTCCAGAAGACTGGGCGTGCCCTTTGGCATCATCGACCTTTCCCTGGCTCCGACACCGGCGATCGGCGACAGTGTCGCGGAGATTCTGGAGGAGATTGGTCTGGAAAGAGTCGGTGCTCCCGGCACCACGGCAGCCCTGGCCCTGCTCAACGACTCCGTCAAAAAGGGCGGCATCATGGCTTCCTCCTATGTGGGCGGCCTGTCCGGCGCTTTCATCCCTGTTTCTGAGGATCAGGGGATGATCGATGCTGTCAATGCCGGCTCTCTGACACTGGAAAAGCTGGAAGCCATGACCTGTGTCTGCTCTGTAGGCCTGGACATGATCGCCATCCCGGGAGATACAAAGGCTTCCACCATCTCCGGCATCATTGCGGATGAGATGGCCATCGGCATGATCAATCAGAAGACCACGGCTGTCCGTCTGATCCCGGTCTGCGGCAAGGGTGTCGGTGAGACTGTGGAGTTTGGCGGCCTGCTGGGCTATGCGCCGATCATGCCTGTCAATAATTTTGACTGCTCCGCATTCGTCAATCGCGGCGGACGCATTCCGGCGCCGATCCACAGCTTCAAAAACTAATATCTATACTGCGGCCAGGATGAGAATCAGCGGCCGGGGACCAAAAGCTCCGATGGGGCTTTTTGTCTTATTTATCAGGACTCATTACCTGTAGAGGTGAGCGTCCTCCCCGATTGGGATAAAATATGGAAAGGGAGATAGATTATGGAACGCGTACTTCAGGGCCTGAAGCCCGAGAGAGTCTTTTACTATTTTGAGGAGCTCTGCAAGATCCCTCACGGCTCCTATAATGTGCAGATGATCAGCGATTACTGTCTGAATCTGGCCAGAGGGATGGGCATGGAGGCCCGCCAGGATGAGGAGCTTAATGTCGTCATCCGTGTGCCGGCCTTTCCGGGCTATGAGGACGCACCTGCGGTCATGATCCAGGGGCATATGGATATGGTGGCTGTCAAGGATCCGGATGTAGAAAAGGATATGCTGACAGAAGGGCTGGATCTTATCGTGGACGGTGATTACGTCCGGGCAAAGGGTACCAGCCTTGGCGGTGATGACTGTATCGCGGTCGCCATGGCCCTGGCTATCATGGAGGACAGGAGTCTGCCGCATCCGGAACTGGAGCTGGTCTTTACCACCCAGGAAGAGGTAGGCATGGACGGCATGCACGCACTGGATACCTCGGACCTGCATGCCCGCTATCTGCTCAATCTGGACTCCGAGGAGGAGGGCCATTTCCTGGCCGGCTGCGCCGGCGGTGTCCGGGCCAATGCTGAGTTTGAGACCCGGAGAGTCCCTGTCACCGGTCAGCAGGTGCAGATCGCGATTTCAGGCCTTGCAGGCGGACATTCCGGGACAGAGATTGACAAATGCCGGGCCAATGCTATCGTCCTGGCCGGACGGGTGCTCTTTGATCTGCACGAAGAAGTGCAGCTGCATCTGGTCAGCATTGAAGGCGGCGAAAAGGATAACGCCATTCCGCTGGCCTGCACCATGACCCTGATCATCGACCCGGAGGATCTCCCGCAGCTTGAAAGCCGGCTGAGTGCTATTGCCGCCGATATCGCCGCGGAATACAGAACTTCCGATCCTGGGCTTCAGATCCGAATCCGGGTCTGTGATGAGGCAGAGACCGATGGCAGTGTACTGCATCCGGCGGCTTTTGAAAAGCTGATCCTGTTGCTGATGGAGATGCCCAACGGCATCCAGACCATGAGTGCGGACCTGCCGGGACTGGTAGAGAGTTCCCTGAATGCAGGCATTATCCGCACAGAAGAGGACGTGATCCGTATCAGTTGGGCTATCAGAAGCTCCGTAAAGAGCCTTAAGACCCTGATCAGCAGCAAGCTGGAATACCTGACAGAGTTCCTGGGCGGTGAGATTACTTTCAAAGGCAGCTATCCTGAATGGACCTTCAACCCACAGTCGCCGATCTGCGGTCTTTGCTGCAGACTCTATGAGGCTCAGACAGGGCGGAAGGCTGTGATCTCCACCATGCATGCTGGCGTGGAATGTGGCCTGCTGGGAGAAAAGATGCCGTCGCTGGATATGGTCAGTATGGGTCCTGACCTTCTGGATATCCATACCACCTCCGAACATATGAGCATTGCTTCCGTAGAGCGCTGCTACAGACTGGTACTGGCTGTTCTTGAGGCCATTCGCGGGGAAATCTAGAGGAAAAAGCTATGCTGAGTGCGGTATTATTTGATATGGACGGCGTGCTGATTGATAGTCAGCCCCTGCATTACCTGGGCGATCAGCAGACGCTGGCTGCCTACGGCGTATCGGCCTCTCTGGAGGAGATGGTCCCTTATGCCGGGACCACCAATCAGCATCGTTTTGGTCTTTTCAGGGAGCGGTATCGACTTGATGCCCCGATCGATGAGATGATCGCCAGAAGAGAAGAGATCATGATCCGGCTGGTAAGGGAGAGCAGCGAGGGGCCGGTCCGGGGCATCCCCGAACTCCTTGGTCTGCTGCGCAAGGCCGGGATTCCTATGGCTGTGGCTTCCTCGTCCTCCTATCCTTTTATTTATGCGGTGCTGGACAAGCTGGCCCTGCGGGACTACTTTGATCTGATCTTTTCCGGGGAGCATGTGCCAAAGGGCAAGCCGGCGCCGGATGTTTTCCTGGAGACAGCCGCCCGGCTCGGTATTCCTCCGGAGGAATGTCTGGTCGTGGAGGATTCGGCTAACGGTGTCCTGGCGGCCGTAAGGGCCGGTATGCGCTGCATCGGCTACAGGAATCCAACCTCAGGCGTGCAGGACCTGTCCCCGGCAGACAGAGTCATCGACGACTTTACCGGATTGGACCTCGATCAGCTTAGGGCATGTTTCCTGTGAAATATCAGTGAATTTTTCTATTCGGTTGTAATTTTCGGCCGATAGGTATATACTGTTTAGGAATCAGATTGGACGGCTTTTTGCGGCACGGCAGCAGTTTTCGGGACGAAGCTGTGCGTTGGGGCCCTCCCTGTTCAGAGGCTGTAAGCCCCATGCGATTTTCGTAAAGGAGTTTTTTGCAAATGTTTGAAGTATTTGAAAAGCATGAGTCACAGGTCAGATCCTACTGCAGGAAGTACCCTGTGGTTTTTGATAAGGCCGTCAATTCCGAGCTTTTTTCTGTAGACGGAGAGCGATATATTGATTTCCTGGCTGTCGCCGGTTCCATCAATTACGGTCACAATAATCCTGAGATCAAGGCGGCCATCCTGGATTATCTCAGCGAGGACAGGGTCATCAATGCACTGGATATGTATACAGATGCCAAGCAGACCTTCCTCACGACCATCAACGAGAAGATCCTGGCTCCGAGAGGTCTGGATTACAAGATCATGTGCTGCGGTCCTACCGGTACCAACGCTGTGGAGGCCGCACTCAAGCTGGCCAGGAAGAACAAGAAAAGAAATGGCGTCATTGCTTTCGGCGGTGCTTTCCATGGTATGACCCTGGGTGCGCTGGCTCTGACTACCGATCAGGTCAGCCGTGAGGGCGGCTATGTACCGCTTGAGAATGTGACCCATATCCCCTATGACGGGACACCTGGTCTGGATTCCATTGCTTATCTGAAATGGGTCCTGGAGGATGACCACTCGGGCGTAGAGAAGCCGGCTGCCGTCATTCTGGAGACCATTCAGGCGGAGGGCGGCATCAATGTGGCCAGCGTCGAGTGGCTTCAGGCGGTCCGTCAGATCTGTACTGAGCATGATATCGTCATGATCGTGGATGATATTCAGGTGGGCAACGGCCGCAGCGGTCAGTTCTTCTCCTTCGAGAGAGCGGGCATCGTCCCTGATATGGTGGTCCTTTCCAAATCCATCAGCGGTTTCGGCATGCCGATGGCCCTGCTGCTCTTAAAGCCTGAGCTGGATGTTTTCCGCCCGGCAGAACACAACGGTACCTTCAGAGGCAATCAGCTTTCCTTTGTAGGCGGTACCGCGGGCATCAATTATTTCACAGAGCACCGGCTGGATGCGGAGGTGCGCCGCAAGGCTGTGATCATCGAGAACTTCATCAATGAGGAGATTCTTCCTCTGGATGCACGTCTTACTGCCAGAGGCATCGGTTTCCTCTGGGGCATCGATTTTGGTGCCATCGATCCGAAGCTGGCCATTGAGACCGTGCACCATGCTTTTGACAGACATCTGATCCTGGAGGTGGCCGGCCGTCATGACTGCGTCCTCAAGATCATGCCGCCACTGACCATTCAGGATGATGTCCTGATGGAAGGTCTGGAGATCGTCAAGGCTGCTGTCAAGGATACCCTTGGACTGTAAGACTCATGGTTGATAAATAAGAGAGATTCCGGTCTCTGTGCGAGGGATAAAGCCTGCGGGTGATTCGCAAGGCGATATCCATGACAGCATCAAAACACATAGCTAAAAGGGAGAACACTCCGGTATGGGCCGGGATGTTCTCCCTTTTTATGTGCGATAAGGCCGACAAGCGGCCATCGTGCTTGCACGAATGGACTAATCCATATATTTATATCATCATTGTATCGATAAAATATAGAAACTATCACACTTCAGGATATCCGCATGCAGAGTCAAAAAATATAGAGAATCGTATCCGGTGCGTAAATCTATCTAAAATATCTGCTTCACCGGTCTGTCTGTCGGCCTTAAATCGCCGCTTGTGATTGAAATCGACGTCCTTTCTATGCTATAATACTTTTTCAGGCAATGATCGATCTGCGGCCCTGATTCATGATTTAAACGATAGGCCGTAGAACGCAGCAATATGGAAAGTGACATTTTATGAAAGAAAGAAAGCTTGCTTTAAGCGACGATATTTTACTGAAGGTTGAAAAGCCGGCCAGGTATCTGGGCAATGAGATCAATGCGGTCTATAAGGACAAGGCGGCCGTGGATATACGTTTTGTCATGTGTTTCCCGGATGTCTATGAGATCGGCATGTCCCACCTGGGCATTCAGATCCTTTATGATCTGCTTAATGCCCGTGAGGATGTCTGGTGTGAACGTGTTTATGCGCCCTGGATGGACCTGGATCAGATCATGCATGAGAGGAATATTCCGCTCTTTGCGCTGGAAAGTCAGGACCCCATCAGGGACTTTGATTTCCTGGGGATCACCCTGCAGTATGAGATGTGCTACAACAACATTCTTCAGGTGCTGGATCTTAGCCATATTCCTTATCTTGCGGCAGACCGGACAGAGGAGGACCCCATCGTCATCGGCGGTGGTCCCTGTGCCTATAATCCCGAGCCTATTGCGGACTTTTTTGACATCTTTTATATCGGTGAGGGCGAGACTGTCTATGATCAGCTGATGGATGTCTATAAGGCCAACAAGCAGGCCGGCGGCAGCCGCATGGATTTCCTGGAGATGGCCGCGCAGATCCCGGGGCTTTATGTCCCGGCCTTCTATGATGTCACCTATTTTGAAGACGGACGTCTTCAGAGCTTTACCCCCAACAGGCCCTGTGCACCTGAAAAAATCGTCAAGCAGGTGGTCTCCGATATGAACCATGTCCGCTATCCGGAGAAACCCCTGGTACCTTTTATTAAGGTCACTCAGGACAGAGTGGTCCTGGAGATCCAGCGGGGCTGTATCCGCGGCTGTAGGTTCTGTCAGGCGGGCATGGTCTACAGACCCAACAGAGAAAAGGATGTGGAATATCTGCGCTATTACGCGGAGAAAATGCTGGCCTCCACCGGTCATGAGGAGATTTCACTGAGCTCCTTAAGCTCCAGCGATTACCATGATCTGGACGGACTGATGAATTATCTGCTGACTTTCTGTAAGGATAAGAAGGTCAATATTTCTCTGCCTTCCCTGCGTATCGATGCCTTCTCCCTGGATATCATGTCCAAGGTCCAGGATGTGAAAAAGAGTTCCCTGACCTTTGCGCCCGAAGCCGGCACGCAGCGGCTGCGGGATGTGATCAATAAAGGCCTGACAGAGGAACAGATCCTCAAAGGGGCCGCGGATGCCTTCGCCGGCGGCTGGAACAGAGTCAAGCTTTATTTCATGCTGGGTCAGCCCACCGAGACAGAAGAGGATATCGAGGGCATCGCCGTCCTGGCCAATGAGATCGCTAAGGAATTTTACACGATTCCCAAGGGCCAGCGTCCCGGCAACGGCCGTGTCGATATCGTGGCCAGCACCTCCTTCTTTGTACCCAAGCCCTTTACCCCTTTCCAGTGGGTAAGACAGTGTACCTCCGATGAATTCAGAGAAAAGCAGCGGTTTTTAAATGCCAAAATGAAGGAGCAGATCAACCATAAGAGCCTGCGCTATAACTGGCACGAGTTTGATCTGACCTGGCTGGAGGGCATCTTCGCCAGAGGCGACCGCCGGCTTTCAGCGGTCCTTTTGGCAGCCTACCGCAATGGCTGTATCTTTGATTCCTGGTATGAATATTTCAAGATTGATGCCTGGAGAAAGGCCTTTGAGGAGACAGGTGTGGATCCGGACTTTTACGTGAACAGAGAGCGTCCTGTGGATGAGCTGCTTCCTTGGGATTTCATCGATGCCGGCGTCACCAAGGCCTTCCTGATCCGTGAATATGAGCGGGCCCTGGCCGGTCAGGTCACGCCCAACTGCAGGCAGGGCTGCTCCGGCTGCGGCTGCCGCAAATATGATGGAGGTGTCTGCTATGAGGCTTAGAGTCCGTTTTTCCAAATCCGGAGCCGTCAAATTCATCGGTCATCTGGATATCATGCGTTATTTTCAGAAAGCAATCCGCAGAGCAGACCTGGATGTTAAGTATTCGCAGGGCTTTCATCCTCATCAGCTGCTGACCTTTGCTTCGCCGCTGGGTGTAGGCCTGGAGAGCAGGGGCGAATATTTTGATATGGAAATGAACAGTATCTACGATCTGGAAGCTATGCGGGCGGATCTGAATGCCCAGATGGCCGACGGCATCGAGGTACTGAGCATCCATCTCATGCCGGACAGTGCCAAAAACGCTATGTCTATTATCGCAGCCGCGGATTATGACGTCCGTTTCAGAGAAGGCATGCAGCCGGCCGATCATGAGACCCTGATGAAGGCAGCAGAAGACTTTATGGCCCTTACTGAGATCCGGGTCATCAAAAAGAGCAAGAAAAAGGAGCGGGAGGTGGATATCCGGCCTCTGATCTACCGCATGCAGCTGACAGAGGAGGATCATTTTGTCATGCAGCTGGCCGCCGGCAGTGTGGATAACCTCAAGCCTGAGCTGGTCCTGCAGACACTTTATGAGCTATGCGGCTGGCCCTGCGATCCCTATGCCTTTATGATCACCCGTCTGGATCTCTACGCGGAGGATGACAGTGCGCCGGCCTCCGGCAATAAGGAGGGCCGGCCGGCCCTGATC
>R11__coassemble_1827_pt1 | contig 11352 bp, 7 predicted proteins | sample R11__metabat2_low_PE_030 | metagenome-assembled genome bin R11 | reverse complement strand
AAATTATGATAATTTTATACTTTATTTATGTAAAAGTCAACTAATGTGCCATGCTTTTAATGTTATACTTTTAACACATTTGATGGTTTTTGAGGCATTATTTTCGTATGTTTTTACAAATAAACAATTTCTTCGATTTTATCTGTCATTCCATATCGTATAAAGCGGACAGAAAACCCCTTTTCAAGGTTTTCTGTCCGCTTATAAAAGACACTTGGAATTTTTAATTTTTCAGGATTGCATTTTATGACATACAAACCGGCAGTTTGTCATACATTTAACAAGTTATTGTCCTCCGGTCAGTCCTTAAACAGCTCAGGGAAAATGATCTGCTCCGCCAGCAGGGCAGCATCCTTAATGCAGCCTGAACAGGCCCGCAGGACCTTTCCGGTCTCCGCACCCTTCAGGTCCTTGCAGATGGTGGCGCCGTTCATGGCCTGAAACTGTGCCAGGACGGCCTTTGAATAGCCATAGCTGGTCTGCTTGCTCTCGGGCTTTTCGATATTGCCGGTGCTGCCCTTCATACCGGCCAGCAGTACGGCGCCGGAGATGGCCCCGCAGGTGCCCTCCATATTGCCCATGCCGTGGCCCAGGGCCTCCGTCAGCTTAAACATGGTCACCTCATCTATGCCCACCAGATCACAGTAGGTACAGGCCACAGCCTGGGCACAGTTATAACCCTTTTTCATTCTCTCAACGCTTTTCTCAGCTCTGCTTTCCATTTTTTACTGCCTCCTCATTCAGAAAGCTGCGGATCTCCTCCAGCCGCTTAAGAGCGACCTTGCGGCCCTCCTGATAGACTCTCTCCAACTCCTCGGGATCCTTTTCCATACTGCCGATCTCCAGGGCTGCTTCCGGTCGGATGACCAGTACCTTTCCCTCGGCTTCCTGCCGCTCGATCTCCGCGATGCACTTATTATAGCGGATGTGTCTGTCCGCCATGGCCTCTACCAGCTTCGGATAATTGCCGTGGGCCAGACGGATGATAGGCATGAGCTTATTGGCTTCCTTGACATAGCCCTTTGGCTGGGTCAGGATGACCACATTTCTGTCGTAGCCCTTGTGTTGGAAAAATTTCAGGGGGATGGAGTCCGCCACGCCGCCGTCCAGCAGGTGCTTTTTGCCGATGACCACTACTCTCGAAAGCACCGGCATGGAAGCCGAGGCCCGGATCCAGCGGATATCCCGGTCGCCGCCGTCCATGCAGCGCTTATAGACCGCCTTGCCTGTCTCGCAATCCGTGCAGACCACATAAAATTCCAGGGGATTTTTCCGATAGGTCTCCACATCCCAGATGTCCAGCTTCCAGGGCAGGGTCTCATAACAGAATTTTGCGTTATAAAGATCCCGGGTGGTCAGCAGGGAGTAAAGGCTGGCATAATCCCTGGTCCCCGCAAAGCGCTTATTATAGCGGACCGGCCGCCCGATCTGCCGGGATTTAAAATTGCAGCCAAAGGTCGCCCCGGCGGAAACACCGATCGCACCGTCAAAATCAATACCGTTTTCCATAAAGACGTCGATCACGCCGGCTGTAAACATGCCGCGCATGGCGCCGCCTTCCATCACAAGTCCTCTTTTCACAGCTTTTACCTCCGTATCTGTACTCATGTCACTTATCCGCTGTCTGCTGCTATCTATTGCTGTCTATTGCTGCCCGCCATCGGGTGCTGCCGGATGCTGCGGCCTGTCTGCTGCCTGCTGCCGGATGTCCGGGCCTTAAAGCGCGTTGCCGGCCAGAAAGCGCTCCTTCCGGCCGATCATTTCGTCGATGCGGCTGATGTAGTCGCCCACGCTCTTGACATTTTCCACCCGTTCGATCCGGACCGTGTCCCCGATTCCCTTCATGACAAATTTGGAGGAAGCCCCTGTGCCCAGGGCCAGGATGGACTGCTTCTCTTCCATGATCAGGATATTGTAAAGGCCCTCGGTGCCCGGCTTTGCATAGCCCACATTCTCCAGATTACCCGCGATATTTTTCTGCCGGTAAAGGTAATAGGGGTTGGCACCGATCCGGGCAGCCCCCTCCCGGCTGATGCGGATCATCTCATTGACCTCCTCAGCGCCGGCCACCGGGAACTGCTCCCGGTTCTGATTGAGAAAGGCGGCCCTTTTAAGAGCCAGGGAATGGACCGTCACATTTTCCGGAGCCATGGCCGTGATCTCCGCCATGGTATGGCGCATTTCCTCCGCCCGCTCTCCCGGCAGTCCTGCGATCAGGTCCATATTGATATTGTCAAAGCCGATCCTTCTGGCCAGATCAAAGGCCTCATGGATCTGCAATGCCGTATGCCGGCGGCCGATCAGATCCAGGGTCCGCTGATTCATGGTCTGAGGGTTGATGGAGATCCTGCTGATGCCGTGGTCTTTGATCACCTGCAGCTTATCCGCGATGATGCTGTCCGGCCGGCCCGCTTCCACAGTCATTTCCCGGGCTGCGGACAGGTCGAAATGGTCCCGGATACTGCCAAGGACTCTGTCCAGCTGAGCCGCGGACAGGGAGGTGGGCGTACCGCCGCCCATATAAAAGGTCACCGGCTTTCTGCCCGGCAGCATATGGGAAGCCGCCTCAATCTCCTTTAGGAGGGCATCCACATAGTCATCCGTCCTGCTCTGCCAGACAGACAGAGGATAGGAGGAAAAGGAACAGTAGGCGCAGATGGACGGACAGAAGGGCACACCCACATAGAGACTATAGGTATTTTCATAATCAATGCCCTGCAGGATCGCCTGCTCATTGCGGGCCACCTCGGCACAGAGCGCGGCCTTTTCACCGGAAGTCAGGTAGGTCTCCCTGAGATATGCTGCCGCGTCCTCATCACTGCCGCCCCGCTCAAAGATCTCCATGGCCAGCTTGGTGGGCCGGATACCGGTCAGTGTCCCCCAGGGCAGGGTCCTGCCTGTGAAATCACCGAGCAGCCGGTAGATCAGCTGCTTGACCTCATTGCGGCGTCCCCTGTAGGCCGCCGGATCATCGGCCAGCTTCAGAGGCTTCATGCCTTCCGCGGCGGCTGCTTCGGTCTCCGGCTCTGCGCCCGGCCGGCATTTTCCCTCTGCTGCTGTCTCTGAAGCGTCCGGGGCTTCGGCCTCCGTGAGCTTGCCGGAAGCGGCGCCGCTCTCTCCCTCCATGGTCCTGCCGGAAGCATCCTGCAGCCGGGCATGGATACCGCCGTCCGGCCTGTAGACCACCTGCAGACATACCTCCCACTCCGGGGCATCCAGCACGATCTTCTCCCCGTAGTAAAAGGCCATCAGCAGGGCCCGGATATCATTTTCAAAATCTGTTCTATTCATCCGTAGTGAAATCATATCCCAAACTCCTCTATGGCATGTGATAATGAGGTCAACTCCCTCTGTCACAAAAAAGACTCCCTTTCATGGAGTCTTTTTTGTCTCATCGAACCGGGGCGGCAGAACTACCGCAAATGTGACAGAGGGATCTGACCCCATTGTCAACCTGTCACTTATACTATAAACGGGTTGTAGCGCTTTTCGTAACCGATGCTGGTCTCCATGTCGTGGCCGGGATAGACCCGGACGTCATCGGGCAGGACGAAAAGCTTTTCCTTGACGGAACGGATCAGGGTGATCATGCTGCCGGTGGGGAAATCGGTCCGGCCTACAGAGCCGCAGAACAGGGTATCGCCGCTGAAGAGGGTCTGCTCCTCGGGCAGATAATAACAGACACCGCCCTTGGTGTGGCCGGGAGTATGGAAGACGATGATATCAAAGCCCGCTAATTTCAGCTGCTCTTCGTCCCGCAGCAGCACATCGGCCTTTGTGGAATAGAGCCGGCCGATCATGCTGGCCATATTGAGGGCATCCTTTTCCAGGACCTCCTCCTCGTCCTTGTGACAATAGACGGGGATCCGGTACTTATCTCTCAGATCATCCACCGCCAGGATATGGTCAAAATGACCGTGGGTCAGCAGGATGGCCACGGGATGGGCGCCGGCCTTATCCAGCTCCCTGGCGATCCTGGGCGCATTATCCGCCGGATCGATGATCAGGGCTTCTTTGGTTTCTTTATTGATGGCCAGGTAGCAATTGGTCGCTACCATGCCCAGTACAAAGGATCGGATCTCTAACTGGCTCATAGGGGTCTCCATTCTTTTTCTTAAAGTCATCAGCCTGTGGTCCTGGTAATGTCATAGACGCAGTCCAGGGCTCTCAGCTTGTCAATGATCTTGTCCAGGGCTGCCTTGCCGCCGACGTCAAAGGATACATTGATGGTGGCGGTATTGTTTTTGCCGGATCTGGAGGACATGGCTGTCACATTGATATCCTTCTCGGAGAAGACCTGGGCGATCTTGATCAGGATGCCGACGCCGTCATGGACATAAATATTCAGGTCGGCCTTGTAAAGACCATTGCTGCCGGATGGGCTGTCCTGCCACTCGGCATCGATCATGCGGGCCCGCTCATCCTCGGTCAGATGCAGGACATTGACACAGTCCGTCCTGTGGATGGAGACGCCCCGGCCTCTGGTAATGAAGCCTACGATCTCATCTCCGGGCACCGGTGAACAGCACTTGGAGAAACGCACAGCCACGTCATCAATACCCTTGACGATAATGCCGCTCTTGGATTTGGCCCTGCGGGGTTCCTGGGCTTTGGCCTTGTTCTCATTGAGCTGCTCCAAAAGCTGACGGTCGGTAAGCTCCTGCTTCTTTTTCTTCTGGAGCTCCTCCACCATCTTATTGATGACCTGGCCCTCCTTCAGACCGCCGTGGCCGACGGAAGCGCAGACCGCCTCCCAGTTCTTAAAGCCATACTTGCGCATGACCTTCTCCTGGTACTCCGGCTTCATGATCTCGGAGATGACGATGCCCTTGGCCTTACAGTAGCGGTCCAGCATGTCCTTGCCCTTGGTGATATTCTCTTCCTTGAACTCAGTCTTGAACCACTGGTTGATCTTGTTCTTGGCCTGGGTGCTCTTGACGATATTGAGCCAGTCGCGGCTGGGGCCCTTGGAATTGGCGGAGGTAATGACCTCGACACGGTCGCCGTTGGCGATAACATAGTCGATATTGACCAGCTTGCCGTTGACTCTGGCGCCCACCATCTTGTTGCCGACGGCGGAATGAATGCTGTAGGCAAAGTCAATCGGGGTGGAGCCCGTCGGCAGGGTCTTGACATCACCGGACGGGGTAAAGCAGTAGACACTGTCCGCGAAAAGGTTGAGATCGTTCTTTAACAGGCTCATGAACTCCCGGTTGTCCGACATGTCTGTCTGCCACTCCAGGATCTGTCTCAGCCAGGTCAGCTTGGCCTCCTCGCTGTTTTCGATATTTTTCTGGCCGGGGGCCTCTTTGTATTTCCAGTGGGCCGCGATACCGTATTCAGCGGTGCGGTGCATCTCAAAGGTACGGATCTGGATTTCAAAGGGCTGGCCGGTAGGACCGATCAAGGTGGTGTGCAGGGACTGGTACATGTTCTGCTTGGGCATGGCAATGTAGTCCTTAAACCGGCCGGGGATCGGCTTGTACATCTCATGGATCAGGCCCAGGGCCGCATAGCAGTCCTTGACACTGTCGACGATGATACGGACAGCAAAAAGGTCATAGATCTCATCCAGGGTCTTGTTCTGATTGACCATCTTGCGGTAGATGCTGAAGAAATGCTTGACACGGCCATTGACCTTACAGACGATACCGCCCTCCTCCATGTGACGGCTGACATCCTCTACGATACTGCGGACAAAGGCCTCTCTCTGCTCCCGCTTCTGATTGATCTGTCTGGCCAGATCAAAATAAGCCTCCGGCTCCAGATAGCGCAGGGACAGGTCATCCAGCTCGATCTTGATCTTGGAAATACCCAGCCTCTGAGCGATGGGGGCATAGATATCCATGGTCTCGCGGGCCTTTTCCTTCTGCTTCTCCGGCTTCATGTACTTGAGGGTACGCATATTGTGAAGACGGTCAGCCAGCTTGATCAGGATGACACGGATATCCTTGGCCATGGCCAGGAACATCTTACGCAGGTTCTCAGCCTGCATATCCAGCTTATCCGAGGAATAGGACAGCTGGCCCAGCTTTGTAACGCCGGCCACGATCAGGGAGATCTCCGCGGAGAACTCTCTGGTGATATCCTCCTCCGTCATGACAGTATCCTCCACTACATCGTGGAGCAGACCGCCGACGATGGTCTCCTTATCCAGCTCCAGATCCGCCAGGATCAGGGCCACGCAGAGCGGGTGGATAATATAAGGCTCACCGGATTTGCGGAGCTGACCCTTGTGGGCATTATAGGCGATGCTGTAAGCCTTTTCGATCATGTGGATATCCGCAGAGGGATGGTAGGCCCTGACCTTGGTGATCAGGCGGTCATAAAGCACCTCCGGAGACTCAAAATCCCTGGTGGCGATCAGCTTATTTTCGTTCGAGGAATCATTGCCCACGACGGCGCTGTCAATCAATGTATTTTCATCCTTCATCATAACTGTATGCCTTCTCTCAATCTGTGGTATGGACCGGCGCGGTCCATTTTTCAGAGTGTGCCGCCGGGGCCAGAGCTCCGGCAGACTCACAGACATCCCCGGTCCGGAAGCGGCGGCGCTGCGGCCGGACGGCTTCCCCGGGATCGTATCCGAAAAAAGAATTATTTGCCCTCGTAAATAAGTGCGGAATCGATATCGTAGCCCGCCAGCTTCTTGCGGCCCTCAAGGCCTGCCAGCTCGATAAAGAAGACCATCTTGACGACCTCGCCGCCCAGAGCCTCGACAAGCTTGATCATAGCTTCTGTGGTGCCGCCGGTAGCAATCAGGTCATCCACGATGACTACCTTCTGGCCGGGCTTAATGGCATCCTTATGAATCTCGATAGTGGCTGTGCCGTACTCCAGATCATAGGTCTTGCTGATGGTCTCACAGGGAAGCTTGCCGGCCTTTCTGATCGGGACAAAAGCCTTCTTAAAATTATAAGCGATCGGTGTGCCGAAAATAAAGCCTCTGGACTCGGGACCTACGACCACATCAAAGTCCACACCCTCAAGGAAGGACTGCATGGTATCCAGGGCCAGGTGGAAGCCCTCCGCATCCTGCAGGACACTGGTGATATCTCTGAAAATGATCCCTTCCTCAGGAAAATCCGGGATACTTCTGACATACTCTTCTAACTTTTTCATGATCTTTACCCCCACACATTTTTGTGTACACAAAATAAACCGACAAAGCATAGTGTCGTACGACAAATATTATAGCATCAAATTCAAACGATTAAAAGCTGTCAATTGTTCAAAAATAAGTGCCGTCCGCCCCGAAGTTATCGTTAAATTGTCAGCGTCGGCTAAAACGGACGGCGCTTTCATCCTGCGCATGCGCATCAGCCAAAGAAACGTCTGTACCAGGCCGAATCGGCCAGCCGGGCCTTGCGGTCCGGAATCAGGTGCCAGGCCAGATAGGGTCCCGAGATCTCATAGACAGCCAGCCCCAGCTCCTCAAAGACGATCAGGCTCTGCAGCAGTTCAAAAAGCGTCACGGAAGGCCTGCCCGGGACCGCCATAGCCTCTGTCAGCAAAAGCCTTGCAAAGCCATCTCCGGAGTCTGCCGCTCCGAAGGCTGCGGCCGCAGCCATCTGCTGCCGCTCAAAATGCCGCAGCAGGATATAAGCCTCATTGGCCGCCTTCTGGGAAAGACGGCCTCTCTCTGCGGCCAGCTGCTCATAGGCCGGTGTCAGATGCCTCTGCTCAAAAAATCTCAGCATCAGGTCCTCCCCCGCCGGCAGATCCGCGCGGATATCCTGCACATGCAGCTGCGGAGAGACTTCTCCCCGGAATTCATTCAGGTCTAATTCTCCCAGAGCGCTGACCTCCATGCCCTGCCGATAAAAATCCGCCGCCGCGCCTCTCTTAAAGCCGACGCCTCCCAGCCGCCCCGCACTTTCCTGCAGGGTCAGCTTCAGGGTATTTTTGTCGGCGCCCACTCTGCGGACCTCACTCAGACGGCCCCGGACGATGACCCTGGGGGCTTCCATGCCCTGGCCGAAGGGCTCCATCTGCCGGATCAGGCGGACCAGGTCAAGGCTTACCTCTCCGGGTGTGAGCATCAGCTCTGCCCTCTGGGTCGGGATCAGCAGCTTACTGTCCATATGGCCTTTGGCATAGTCCTGGAGACGGGCCTCAAAGGCCGGGATATCCTCCACCCGCAGCGTCATACCGGCCGCAGCCTCATGACCGCCGTACCGGACCAGCAGATCACTGCAGGCTTTGAGGGCCTCGAAAAGGTTAAAGCCATCGATACTCCTGGCTGAGCCGGTGGCCAGGCCATCCTCCCCGATACTGAGGATAATATTGGGCCGGTAATAGCGTTCCTTGATCCTGGAGGAGACGATGCCTACCACGCCGTGATGCCAGTCCCTGCCGGCCGTCACCATAATGTAACTCTGCCGGATCCGGGGCGTGGACTCGATCTGAGCCGTGACCTGCTCCAGGATCAGGGCCTCCATCTCCTTGCGCCGGGTATTTTCCTGCTCCAGGGACAGGGCAATATCAAAGGCTTCCCCCTCATCCCCGGTGGTAAAGAGGCGGACGCCTCTCTCCGCGTCGCCCATGCGTCCCGCCGCATTCAGCCTGGGACCGATGCCGAAGGAAATATCGCCGGCCGATCTCCTTTTGCCGGGATCATAGCCGGCCACCTCCAGCAGCTTTTTAAGACCGATATTGCGGCTGCGTGTCATACGGTCAAAGCCGGCCCGGACGATCATGCGGTTTTCCCCGGTCAGGGGCACCAGATCGGCGATGGTCCCTACCGCCGCCAGCTCCAGATAAGCCGTAATATCCTCTGTCCCTCCTCTCAGGGCATGCACCGCCTGCACCAGCTTATAGGCCACGCCGCAGCCTGCCAGCAGGCGGTAAGGATAAGTCTCATCCGGCCGTTTGGCATCCAGGACAGCCACCGCCTCCGGCAGCACCTCCTGGCATTCATGGTGGTCGGTCACGATGATCTCCATGCCAAGCTCTGCGGCCAGAGCACACTCCGCCGCCGCGGTAATGCCGGTATCCACGGTAATGATCAGACGGGTCCCCCGCTCACAGATCCTGCGGACTGCCGCCGCATTGACGCCGTAGCCCTCCGTCAGCCTGTCCGGCAGGTAGTAATCCGTCTCCGTCAGCCCCCGCAGATAGCTGTAAAGAATCGACGTGGCCGTGATGCCGTCCACATCGTAGTCACCGTAGATGGTGATATGCTCTCCCCGCTCAATGGCCCGGCACACCCTGGCGGCGGCCCGGTCCATATCCTTCATCAGGAAAGGATCGTACATGCTCCGCTCATCCGCATGCATAAAGGCATGGGCCTCCTCCGGAGTCCGGATCCCCCGGCCGGCCAGGAGCCTCGCAAAATGCAGCGGGTATTCCCCACCGGCGGCAATGGTGCGGGCGATTCCCTCGTCCGCCTCTTCCAGTTTCCAGGCATAGCTTGCAGGCAGCATCGCTGTATTCTCCTTTCATATATGGGCGCCCGCTCCCGGCGCTTGTATCGCCGGGAACGGATATCAGCAAACTTACGATGGTTTCAGACATCGCTCTTTACGTGCACAGGCCTGATGATGGATAAATGCCGCCTTTTTGGGGCTATATGCATTGCTCTTTACGTGCACGGGCCTGATGATGGATAAATGCCGCTCAGGCCGGGGATCTATAGTGACAAAAGGACCGCGGCCAAAATATATATTCCGGACGCGGTCCTCACTCAATATGCGATAGATTTATTTGGCAGTCTTGGCAGCCTTGGCTGCTTTGGTGCTCTTTTCGCTCTGCTGATCGCCCTTATGCAACAGGCACCATACGGTACCGGCAATGAAGACAGATGAGAAGGTACCGGCAATAATACCGGCCGCCATCGGCAGAGCAAACTCTCTGATGGAGGTCACACCCAGGATATAGAGGCAGACGACCATGACCAGAGTGGTAAAGGAAGTATTGATACTTCTGGAAAGTGTCTGGGCAATACTGGTGTTGACGATCTCGGTGATCGGTGCTCTCTCCATCAGCTGTCTGTTCTCACGGATACGGTCGAAGACGACGATGGAAGCATTGATGGAGTAACCGACGATGGTCAGCATACATGCGATGAAGGTGGTACCGACGGAAATACGAACCACGGCATAGACAGCCAGCACGATCAGCACATCATGGAGCAGGGCAATGACAGCGCCTGCGCCGAAGCGGAGATCCTTGAAACGGATCCAGATGTAAAGCAGGATGCAGATACCTGCGATAATGACGGAAACGATGGCATCGGAACGCATCTCAGAGGAAACTGTCGCGCTGATATTCTCCTCGGTGATATCCTCCTCGGTCACACCATACTGCTCCTCCAGGGCATCTCTGACAGCCGCACGCTGCTCAGGTGCCAGGACCGGTGTCTTAATGACCACCTCTGTAGAGCCGGCCACATTCTGGAACTGGACATCTGTAGTGCCGCCGTACTCCTGGATCAGAGAAGACAGGGCCGCCTCATCCTCGCCCGGGATATCCATCTCCTCAGGGAAGGTGACGGTCATAGCGGTACCGCCGGTGAAGTCAAGACTGTAATTGAGGGCGCCGCTGCCGGAGGAAGCGCGCAGACCCATGGTGGCAAAGCCGATCACGATCAGGACCACAGCGATGGCATAGGTGATTTTCTTCATGCCGAAGAAATCGCGGACCTTGGCAGGCTTCTGCTTGCCGTAGTATTTTGGATCCTTAAAGCCGATACCGTAAAGGCCTAAAAGGACCAGTCTGGTGATCAGCAGGGCTGTAAACATGGACAGGATGATACCGAGGGCCAGTGTGGTAGCGAAACCCTTGATGGTACCGGTGCCTTTATAGTAAAGGATGGCTGCCGCGATCAGGGTAGTGATATTACCATCGATGACAGCGGAAAGAGCCTTGTTGAAACCGATCTTGATGGCCTCACGGACATTGCGTCCGGCGGCAATCTCCTCACGGATACGGGTGAAGATAATGACATTGGCATCGACGGCCATACCGATGGTCAGGATGATACCGGCCATGCCCGGCAGGGTCAGGGTGATATCCAGACCGTTCAGGAAGCAGAGCAGGGAGGTGACATACAGAGCCAGAGCCACAGAAGCAGCCACGCCCGGTACCCAATAGAAAACGATCATGAAGATCATGACGATGATCAGACCGATGATAGCCGCCATAAGGGAGGTGCTGATAGCCTCAGAACCCAGCTTTGCGGAGACGACCTTGGAGCTGATCTCTGTCAGACCCAGCTTCAGGACACCGGCACGGATGGTGGTCGCCAGGGAATTGGCCTCGTCATAGGTAAAGTCACCCTCGATGACACACTGGCCGTCGGAAATGACGGAATTGACCGTCGGTGCGCTGATGACCTCGCCATCATAGATG
>R11__coassemble_1806_pt1 | contig 11440 bp, 8 predicted proteins | sample R11__metabat2_low_PE_030 | metagenome-assembled genome bin R11 | reverse complement strand
AGAAGAGCACACAGAAGGAAAAGAAGCATACGCAGAAGGAAAATGGGGACAAACTGAAGGAAATAAAGGCTGAAAAGGAAAACTAAAAGAAAGAAGTATCCCTGAAACAAGATGAAAAAAGAAGATTTTATTAAACCCCAGATGGCCCGCCGGACGGTGATGGTCCTTCTGGCACAGGTGATCATGGGCTTTGCTGTGGCCCTTTTAAAGCTGGTGACCCTGGGGACGGATCCCTATGCGGCCATGATGCTGGCCCTGACCGACAAAACCCCTTTAAACTACGGCACCTTTCTGGTGGTCGCTAATTGTGTGATCTTCCTGGGGGAGATCAAATTCGGTAAAAAATACATCGGCCTCGGGACTCTGGCCAACTGGTTCCTCCTGGGCTATATGGTCATGTTCTGGTCCTGGGTCTTCGGACTGATCGTGCCGGAGACCCTGACGGCCATGACTGTCCGCCTGCCCCTTTGTATCATAGGTATTATTATCCTGGGCTTCAGCCTGTCCCTCTACCAGTCGGCGGACATCGGCAGCTCGCCCTATGACAGCATTCCCCTGATGATGCGGGATCATCTGCATCTGCCGTTTTTTATTTCCAGGGTCATCCTGGACGCCATTGCGGTGGTCATCTGCCTTGCGGCGGACGGCCTGGTCGGTCTGGGGACCCTGCTGATCGTCATCGGTCTGGGACCGGTGGCCGGATGGTTTAATACCCATTTCAGTGAAAAGCTGCTGACAGAGGCATCAGCACAGTAGCAGAGAGCGCAAAGATCCCTCTTGCAAAGATATCGCCTTAAGCTGACAAAGATACCGCTCTATGCTATCGGCGGCGGATCGCCATTGTCTTAAAACAAAAGAATCTTAAAAACAAAAACTTCCATGATGCAGTCTGCACCATGGAAGTTTTTTATACGGAAATTTTTTTATAAACAGGTTTGCAAAAATCTCCGGGGATAATCGTCGTATCTGAAAGGAAGATACCGCACATACAGACGTCAGGGTGTTTAGTCGATGCGCTTAAGGCCTTTTCTGTAGCGCTCCGGCAGTCCCATATAGAGGGCCCGGCCGCTGTTGATCTTGGCCCGGCGCTTTTCATCGATCGGCATGAAACGGTTGGCCGGCTGACCGGTGACCAGGGTGTTTTCCGGAATTTCTCTGCCCAGCAGGACCATGGTATTGGCACCCAGAGCAGCCTGGTAATGGATAACGGCATTATCCAGGATGAGGCAGTTCATGCCGACGAAGCATTCCTTCTCCAGATGAGCGCCGTGGATGACTGTGCCGTGAGCAATGTGGCACATATCCTCCAGCACACAGGTGTTTCCCTTACCTACATGAATGATACAGTTATCCTGAATATTACAGTTATCGCCGATGCGGATCGAGCCCCAGTCGGCCCGCAGCGTCGCATTGGGGGCGATGAAACAGTTCTTGCCGATGACCACATCACCGATAATGACAGCGTCCGGATGGACATAGGTGCCTTCACCGATGACAGGGGTCCGGTCTTCAAATGCATAAATAGCCATTAAATAACGCTCCTTTTCTTTTACAGAGACGACATAGGGTCCTTTGCCTCGCCGTCACATCATAAATAGTGATGAAAACCGGCCCGGCCGATTTTGCACCGTGTTTTTATGAATTTACTATACCATATCTGCGTGCTTCGGGGACAAAAAATTTGAGGAAGTGCCTGGGTTGGGGACAGATCGGGGACGCATTTATCCCGTATTTCTGATATAATAAATCCCAAAAGGCCTGCGGCCTTATTGTAAGTGAATATTTTAGTGAGCGATCGGGAGGCATTGATTGATGATAAAAGACAAGGCGAAAAATAGGCAGGGTGCCTTTATGAGGAAAATGGCAGCCATCCTGCTGCTGACCGGGATGGTGGCCCAGACGGCCGCCATGCCGGTATGGGCCGGTGACGGGACAGGGATAGTCACGTAAGGTACTGCGGCAGAGTGCGGGACTGATGCAGAAGCTTCGATATCTCCGGCTGGTGACTCTGAAGCAGAGACGGAGGGGCCTGAGACAGAAATAGTACCGGTCAGTGAGACTGAAGCAGGCATAGCTGTATCGGAAGAAACAGGAGATGTGACCGGCCATGGGACAGACCGGTCAGAGCCGGCGGAAGAGCCGGAATCCGATCCAGATGAAAATACAGCTATCGATCATGCGGATATCATCACACCTGAGGATGACACGCTTCGTGATATAACAGTGATTGAGACATATACAGAGGATGAAACGGCTGAGATTGCGGCTCAGGACATGGAGATCTGCGTCAATGCCCCCGCCAATATCCGTTGCGGGGTCGATACCACCTTTACCCTGACCGTTTCCGAGGGTGCTGATGCAGATTCGGATATTTCATATAAATATATGTTTCAGACGGTCTATTACGGCGCCGTCAGCGAGGGCCATTACCTGATGGACCCGTCCAGACAGAAATATCAGGATAGCAATACCTTTACCTTTAAATTTACAGCTTCGGGAACTTATATGCTCTGCTTCTATGTCATGAACATGAGTACCTTTGCCTACCAGCGCCGCTATGCCCAGGTGACGGTAAGTGATGCCGCTTATCCTTCCCTGGATACGGTGGTCAGCAATGTGGCCGCCCAGTGTCTGGCGGCGGGCTGTAAGACGGATTATGAAAAGGCTCTCTGGATGCATGACTGGCTGCTCAACCATTGTGTCTATGACATTTCCCTCAACTATTGCAGTGACGAGGGTGCTCTGACCCGTGGCAGCGGGACCTGTGAGGCCTATACCGCGGCCTACACCCGGCTGCTGGCGGCCGTAGGTATTGATGCGGCGAGAGTGACCGGCAACGGCCATTGCTGGAATGTGGTGAAGATGGACGGCAGCTGGTATCAGACCGACGTCACCTGGGATGATAACGGCTACAGCAGTATAGACAGCTATGAATCCCATATGTATTTCGGCCTGACGGATACCCTGATGCAGGCGGTGCATTCAGAGCATACGGCCCAGACCAATCGCCCCTGCGGGACACTGGCTGATAACTATTTCATTCAGTCCGGTGAGATCAGTGACTGGGACAGCGAGTTTATCAGTCCTATTCAGCAGGCCATGGATGCCGGTAAGGAAAGCCTTACTGTGACCGTCTCAAGGACCGGTCTTCCTGACGTCTATAAGACGGTCATGTACGGCATCGCGGCCTATGATCTGATGAGTAAGTTCTGGACCGGCGGAGGGACGACCATGACGCTTTCTGCCTCCTATGCTGATAATGCCATGAGCTTTACCTGGAAGGAAGGCTCCCGGGACACCGGATCGGAATCCGGCAATACGGGCACTGATGCTGCCGGAGAAGATGAGGATACTGCGGATGTCTCGGATTTCGTGACCCGGCTTTATGAGGTCTGCCTGGACAGAAAACCGGATGCCAAAGGCCTGGCAGGCTGGTGCGCGCAGCTGCGGGCCGGAACAAAGACCGGGACACAGGTGGCCTACGGGTTTATCTTCAGCAGTGAATTTAAAAACAGGAATCTCTGCAATGCGGATTATGTGGAATATCTCTACAAAGCCTTCATGGGCAGAAGCTCCGACAGTACCGGCAAAAAGAGCTGGATCGCCAGGCTGGAAGCCGGAAAGACCCGGGAAGAGGTCTTTAACGGCTTTGCCATGAGTGATGAGTTTAAGAGCCTTTGTGCTGATTACGGGATCGTGAGAGGGCAGCAGATCGCTGTCCCGGTCTATGGCACGATGCCGACGGGCAGCTGCAGTGTCTGCGGAGAGATTGACGGAGTCACTGCCTTTGTGACCAGGCTTTATGAGACCTGCCTGGGCAGAGAGCCGGATGCGGCCGGACTTAAAAGCTGGACCGAAAAGCTCAGAAATCATACTATCACCGGCGCCCAGGCCGCTTACGGCTTTATCTTCAGCAAAGAGTTCACCGGCAGAAATTACAGCAATGCCGATTATGTAGAGCATCTTTACCTGGCCTTTCTGGGCAGAGCCTCCGATGCGGCCGGTAAGGCCGGATGGGTCAGGAAGCTGGCATCCGGCACTTCCAGGAAGAAGGTCTTTGACGGCTTCGTGGGCAGCAGTGAGTTTACAAATATCTGCCGGAAATACGGCATCATAAAGGAATGATTTGAGCCTTCCGAGCCACAAGGCGTAAGATACATAATAGGAATTACCGGATTGCAAAGATTGCTGTCAGATTGACGGGATGAGTTCAATGTACGTGCAAAAAAACTGTGAATTTTGCTAAAAGGATTGCTAAAATGCGGGTCATTGGTGTATAATAATTGCGGTGTATTTATTTATAGGGGTGCGAAGGATGGGAACCTTCGCAGCCATTTTCTGCAAGTCACATTTGCGGCCTGCAGAAAATTTCTTTATGGGAGGAATTTTTTATGGCACTTATGACTGGCGAGCAGTACATTGAGAGCATCCGCAAGATGAACATGCAGATCTACATGTTCGGCGAAAAGGTTGAGAATCCGGTCGATAATCCGATCCTCAGACCCTCACTGAATTCTGTCAGAATGACTTATGATCTGGCCCAGGATCCTATGCATCAGGATCTGATGGTCGTCACCTCTCCGTATACCGGTGAGAAGATCAATCGTTTCATGCATATCCACCAGAGCACAGAGGACCTGAGAAACAAGGTCAAGATGCAGAGACTCCTGGGTCAGAAGACCGCGGCCTGCTTCCAGAGATGTGTCGGTATGGACGCTTTTAATGCTGTATTCTCTACCACCTTTGAGGTTGATGCCAAATACGGCACCCATTACCATGAAAATTTCAAAAATTATATGAACTTCGCTGCCAGCCGCGACTATACGGTGGATGGTGCCATGACTGACCCTAAGGGCGACAGAAGCCTGGCGCCTCACGCACAGGCCGATCCGGATCTTTATCTCCATGTCGTGGAGCGCAGACCGGACGGTATCGTGGTCCGTGGTGCCAAGGCCCATCAGACCGGTATCATCAATTCTCATGAAGTCATCGTCATGCCGACCATCGCTATGGGCCCGGATGATAAGGACTATGCCGTATCCTTTGCCGTACCGTCAGATTCCGAGGGTATTTTCATGATCATCGGCAGACAGTCCTGTGACACCAGAAAGTTGGAGGATACTACCATGGATGTGGGCAATCAGGAGTTCGGCGGCGTCGAGGCCCTGGTCATCTTTGATAATGTTTTCGTGCCTAATGACCGTATCTTCCTGAATGGCGAGTATGATTTCGCAGGTATGCTGGTAGAGCGTTTCGCAGGCTTCCATCGCCAGTCCTACGGCGGCTGTAAGGTCGGTGTAGGCGATGTCCTGATCGGTGCCGCAGGTGTTGTCGCTGAGTACAACGGCGCAGCCAAGGCCAGCGCTGTCAAGGATAAGATCATCGAGATGCAGCATCTCAATGAGACCCTTTACTGCTGTGGTATTGCCTGTTCCTCCGAGGGTCATCCGACGGCTTCCGGCGCTTATATGATCGATCTGCTCCTGGCCAATGTCTGTAAGCAGAATGTTACCCGCTTCCCATATGAGATCGTCCGTCTGGCCGAGGATATCGCCGGCGGCCTGATGGTCACCGCACCGTCCGAAAAGGATTTCAGAGACGAGAAGCTGGGCAAGTACATTGACAAATATTTCAGAGGCGTCGCTTCCGTATCCACTGAGAACCGTCTGAAGATCATGCGCCTGATCGAGAATCTGGCTCTGGGTACTGCCGCTGTCGGCTACAGGACTGAGTCCATGCACGGTGCCGGCTCACCGCAGGCACAGCGTATCATGATCGGCAGACAGGGCAATCTGGAATACAAGAAGCAGCTGGCCAAGGCCATTGCCCATATTGAGGATTAGTTTTTAAACGGCAGCGTGTCCTCTGTCTGTGACAGGGGACACGCTTTTTTCCGGTAAGGGCGATGCCGGCCGGACTTGCGGAGGAGCTTGCGATGCACGAAATAGATCGGGAGACCGTGGAAAAGGTACTGGATGCGCAGGTGCGGCCTGCCCTGGAGATGCACGGCGGCAACCTGGTGGTAGACGAGATTAGAGAGGGGAATGTCTATGTCCGTATGACCGGGGCCTGTGCCCTGTGCCTGTCGGCGGACGAGACCATGGTCAATCTGGTGGAAGCCAGACTCAAAGAAGCCCTGCCCCAGATCCGCCGGGTCATCCTGCGGACAGGTGTCAGCGATGCCCTGTTGTCCCAGGCCATGGATATTTTGAAAAAACGGCACGGGCAGGACTGATGAGGTCTATGGATATTTTGAATTAACGGTATGGGCAGGACTGGTCCGGCCTGCAGGATGCGGGAAAAGATCCGGAATATTTCCCTCAGAGACCGACACCAACAGGAGGTGAGCAGATGACCCTTGAATTCACAGCGGATGTGACGGCCTATTACGGCCGCTTTGAAGCTCTGCGCAGGAGCGGCGGCCGGGCTCTGGAGCTGACAGTGCTCTCAGGTCCCTTTACCGGCTGCAGAGCGCTTAAGTGGGAGGACACACTGCTTATCCTTCAGAGGTGCCCGGGAGAAGATGTGCCTGAGAAAAGCGTGCCGGCTTCTTTCGGCAAAAGCGATTCCGATACGGAGATCGGTATCTTTAGGGAGGGCAGCACTGACAGAAGGCCAAAGGTTCCTGAAAATGTCAATGGGAGGCCGGCAGAGGCCCTGCTTACTGAGGCCTGTGAACGCATTAAAAATGGGGCAGTCCTGCTGCCGGGTATCCTGAAGGTTTCCGGTGAAGAGATCTTTGCAGAGCGCCCGGGGCTTACGGAGCGGCTGGTCATCTGCGGCGGCGGACATGTAGCCCAGGCGCTGACGGCCATGGCTTCCATGACTGGCTTTGAAGTCACGGTGATCGAGGACAGGCCCTCCTTTTGCTCAGCCTGCGAAGCCGCAGGTGCGGCCCGGTCCATCTGCGGAGACTTTGGACAGGTGCTTTCGGAGCTGGATGATACGGATGCGCCGTATTTTGTGGTCATGACCCGGGGACACAGGTCCGATGTGGCCTGCCTCAGGCAGATCCTGACCCAAAATCGTCGTTATGTGGGCATGATGGGCAGCAAAAGCCGGACAGCAGGTGTCGCTGAAGGCCTGATCGAAGATGGATACCGTGAGGATGCTGTGGCAGCCATTCATATGCCTATAGGACTCTCCATCGGCGCCCAGACGCCTCAGGAGATTGCCGTCTCTGTGCTGGCGGAGCTGATTCAGGTTCGTTACAGGAGCGGGGCGGCCGGCAGTGAGGATCTGCTGATCCGCCAGAGACTGGCAAGGCCCCAGGATAGCAGGAGATGCGCCCTGGCTGAGATCGTGGCCAAGGAGGGATCGGGTCCTCGCAGACCGGGGACCAAGATGCTGGTCTATGAGGATGGCAGCATCCTGGGGACTATCGGCGGCGGCTGTGCCGAGGCGGCCATTATCTCCCAGGCAGTCCGATGTATACGCAAAGGGAACTGTCTGCGCATGCGGGTCAATATGACCAAAGAGGAGGCTGCGGACAGGGGCATGGTCTGCGGCGGCATCATCGAAGCCTTTATTACCCCTTTGTAAGCCGTGATTTTAAGAGTATGACGATAAGAACCTGCCTATAAGAAGGTGCTTACGGGCTAATCGTCGTCATTTTTTAAATTGTTTATTTTTTTTGAAAAAAAGGCTTGATTTTTTTGAATGCCTGTTGTATGATACAGACACAGCAAATGGTTCGTTGGTCAAGGGGCTAAGACGCCGCCCTCTCACGGCGGAAACAGGGGTTCGATTCCCCTACGAACTACTGACCCTGATGGGTTTACAATTTTATATCTTATATGGTTCGTTGGTCAAGGGGCTAAGACGCCGCCCTCTCACGGCGGAAACAGGGGTTCGATTCCCCTACGAACTATCAGACCTGAGGTTTAGAGCCTCAGGTCTTTTTTTCTGTATTTTTCTTTGTTTTTGACCTGTCCCATGATACAATAAAAGACGGAGGGGAATATCATGAAAAAATCATTAAAGCTTATGGTCTGCGCGGCCCTGTCTGTGGTCCTTTGTGCAGTGCCTTTATTGTCTGCACCGGCGGCCGGGCAGCCCTATGGGGCATCCGTGGCAGCAGTTTCTGAGACCGATACGGAAGAGGAGGATCTGATTCCCGCGGCGGCTCTGGGATATTTTGAGATTGAGGGAGAAAATAAGGGCCTCTATGTACGGTCGGATGGTACCTACGAGACCTACAGCGATTGGGAAAATAAGGCCGGAAAGGGCCTCGGGACCTTTTATCATGATGGGACGCACTGGTATTTTCTTTCCATTATAAATGGCTCCGCACCCGTGATTGCTTCCTTTGATGAATCCAAAAGGACCTGGACGCTCGGGGGCACGGTTTATACCCATTCCTCCAAAACCGTCCCGATCAGCGGCTTTGCCTTAAATCTCCGGGAAATTTACCAGATCAATGGCAATAAGACAGAGACCCTGCGTCTCATGGGCTGCTCTTTGGGAGGCGCCGTCTCTGACCTGGACCTTCAGACAGAAGAGGATCTGGAGGAAATCACAGTGGCTCCGGGAGAACTGACGGATCCATTGACCTTCCGGCTTGGCAGCGCGGCCTGTCAGCTGACAGCGATCAATATTTATACCGAAGATGTGCCTCTGTCCGACTGCATTATCTGCGGCTTTTCCACGGAAGACACCAAGGGTGTCTACGCTATGGATAATAATGGTAATACCTGCGGAAGCAAGTGCTTTGACAGTATGCTGGATGACGATGTCTATTATTATACGCAGAATTGTCTGGTCTATAAGGAATATATTGTTCCCGCTACGAGCTATTATTTTGCCGCGACCATGACAGGGCGAGAGCAGGCGCTCTCGATCGATTGTTCCGCGGATCTGATCATGAATTTCGATGATGACGGTGTCATGACTTCCTTCAGCTATGTCTATCCGAATCTGTTCTATTACGGTATGGAGGACAACATTTCCTACGAGAACATTGAGGGGATGACTGCGGCCCAGCTGGCTGAGGCTCAGAAGAAGCAGAAGGAGATCGTGGAGCAGCTCCGCCAGGCCTTTGCGGAGGCGGACATGGATTTCACCCTGGATGAGGAAACCGGCGAGATCATTATGGATAACAGTACCCTTTTTGATAAGGATTCCTATCAGCTGTCCGCAGAGGGCTGTGCCTCTATTGATGAATTTATGAGCATCTACGGCCCTGTGATCCTTTCCGATGATGTCTACCCCTATATTGACAGCATCGTCTTTGAGGGACACACAGACAGCGACGGAGATTACGGATACAATAAGACCCTCTCGGCCAATCGTGCCGACGCCGTGCTGGACTATTGTCTTACCAGTGAGGCCAATGGCCTGACAGAGGAGGAGAGAAGCCGCCTTGAGGAGGCCGCCAGGGCTAAAGGCTATTCCTGCAGTGATCCGGTCTATGACGAAAACGGCACTGAGGATAAGGATGCCTCCCGCCGTGTAGCAATCAAGTTCTATCTGGATATGGAGGCCATTACCGGCACGGCCCAGTAATACCGGCACGACCCGGTAATATCGGCATGGGCCGGTGATATCTGCATGGCCCTGTGATACCGGCAGGTCGGGCTTCCGGCCGGACGGTCAGGCGTAAGATAAAAACCTCAAAAAATAATAAGCCGTGTCCGTTTTTAATGGATAAGTGCAGCACAACCTTACAAGGAAATCCTCCTCTGACAGACGAATGTTTGTCAGGGGGGGATTTCCCGTTGGATGACATTTGTTTGCCGGGCAGGATCCATGACCGAGTCATTTTGACAGGAAAAGAGGAAAATTTATAAAAGTCAGCTTTATTGCCTGTTAGTATGAACTTCAGAGGATCTTGTATCCGTTATGTTTCCGTATGTGAAGATTTTTCTCTCCGGACAAGACATGTTTCCTGATGCGGGTGCATCAAGAGACTTTAGCTTGTAAAAGCAGGACATACATTGTAAAATAGAAGAGTTTACAGCCAATCTTTGGGATGAGGGGAGGATGTTATGTCGTATCTGGTCAGACTTGTGACAGGCAATGACAGAGTATATAAGGCACTGGTGGAGGAAAAGGGCCAGGTGTCCTTCGGTACCGGCAAAAAGGATACCGTCCAGGTGCCGGGATGGCTGCCGGAGCAGCTTTATTTCTCTATGAAAAAGGGCCTGCTGAATGTCTACGGCAAAAAAGTGCCTGACCTGGACAGAACCCCCATTGCTTCCGGCAATACCGGCCATATGGTCAGTCTGAGTCTGTCGGCCTCTGTCAACTGGGTCCCCTATATGGGATCGTCGGATGTCGTTTATGATCTGCCTTACCAGGGCATCGTCACTATCGGGCGTGCGGGTGATAATACCATCGTCCTTAAAAACAGCGCTATCTCAGGTCATCACGCAAGATTGATCTGTGAAAACGGTATGGTCCACCTGGAGGATGGCGGCAAGGGCAAGCCCAGCAGCAACGGGACCTTCCTGAACGGCCGGCGGGTCACCAAGGATGTCATGAATTCCGGGGATGTGCTGGACATTATGAATTGCCGTATTTCCATGCAGGGCTCCAAGCTGTATTTTGACAATACGAACGGGATCCTGACCATCACCAGGCATGTGGACAAAAGCTATGCCATGGCCGGGGAGGGCGGCAGCAAGGAGCCTCTTTACCGCAGATCCCCACGACTTCGGGAGGGCCTGCCCGACCATGAGATGGTCTTAGACAAAGCACCCTCTAAGAGCAGTCCTTTCCAGAAAAGAAGAGGCATGTTTACCTCCCTGCTCAGCAGCGGCGCCATGATCGGCGCCTCCATGGCGACCGGCATGATGTCGCCGGCCCTGCTGGCGGCCAGAGCAGCCGGTGTGGTGGCACCCGTGGCCAATATCGGCATGAACAGCGGGGACAACCGCAAGGGCAAAAAGCAGTGGGAAAAGGCTGAGAGGGAACGCCTGGAGCGTTACGGCGCCTATATCGAGGGACAGCGGGCCAGGATCAAGCTGACGGCCGATCAGCAGCGGCGGATTCTCAAAAATGAAAATCCCGATCCCGGAGTCTGGTTTGAAACAGTTAAAAGCCTGAGACCCAATCTGTGGGAGCGCCGTCCGTCGGACTCCGATTTCCTGGATGTGAGAGTCGGTATGGGCTATGAGCCTATCTGCGTCACGATTAAGTCGGCTTCCGAGGCCGCCGGCTTTATGATGGAGGAGGATGAGGCCGAGACCCTGGCCCGTCAGATCATTGAGGAAACCAAGATCGTGGATGATGTCCCGGCCCGGGTGCGCCTGGGGGAATATCCCACCATGGCCGTGGTCGGCAAACGCAGCCACGTGGAGGGCCTGCTCAAAAATATGCTCATGTCTCTGACCAGCGCCCATTTTTATGAGGATGTCCGGATCATCGGCATCTTTGATCCCAAGGACAGGCGCAAATGGGAGATGCTGAAATGGCTGCCCCATATCTGGGACTCCGAGAA
>R11__coassemble_1776_pt1 | contig 11564 bp, 5 predicted proteins | sample R11__metabat2_low_PE_030 | metagenome-assembled genome bin R11 | reverse complement strand
CCCATAGAGCTCCCGCAGCTCCACACCGGCGACCACCTCTACGGATGCAGAGGAAGACAGGCCGGAGCCGTTCGGAATGTTGCCGAAGAGGACCATATCAAAGCCGCTTTTGATCTCATAGCCCTTTTCCTTAAAGGCCCAGACCACGCCCAGCGGGTAATTGGTCCAGTCCGCCTCCGGCCGGCTGATCAGATCATCCAGGCTGCCCCGGATCACACCCTTATCCGCAAAATTTTCGGAAAAGAAGCGGAAACTCCTGTCCTCACGCTTTCTGACGATGGCATAGGTCCCGATGGTCAGGGCACAGGGGAAAACATGCCCGCCGTTATAGTCCGTATGTTCACCGATCAGGTTGACTCTGCCCGGTGCAAAATAGCTGCGGATGTCACCCTCTCCGCCAAAAAGTCCTTTAAAGCTTAACATTAACCGTTCTTTCATAATGCCTCTATCTCCTGTATACGAGTTCATAAGTGCCGCAGCCTGCAGGTCTCCTGTATCAGCGGCTCCCGCCTTTTCATCTCTTACAATATTTCAGCGGCTTCCGCTATTTCATTCCCCGTAAGATCTCCCAGCTTCTGCCGTTGTATTCCTCGTTGTATTTCAGCGTCTTGCGCTGCTTTTGCTTTTCATTATAAAGCATCTGTGCCGGCTGTCCATCACTCAATGTCCGATTTGCAGGTCATAAAAAGCAAAAGAAGACAACATTATGCCATGCCTTTCAGCTAAGTTCCGATACCTCCGATGCTGTCGGCGGCAGTTTCCTCCGGCTTAGCTCCGCTGCTGTCGGCGTCTGATTCTTCCACCTTTGTGCCAGTATTTCCGATATCAGTTCCTTCCGCCCTCATCCTGCGCTATCCCCTCCCGGGCCTTTTGCTCCCGGTAATGCAGGGGGCTTAAGCCGTAGACCTGCTTGAACATTTTGGAGAAGGTCAGGGGATCCTCGTAGCCGATCCGGCCGGCAATCTCCTGGACGGGGAGTCCGGTGCCCGTCAGCAGCTTTTCAGCCTGCTCCATGCGGTACCTGAGCAGATATTCCTGGGGGGACATACCGACCTGCTTTTTGAAAATGGCGGACAGATAGCTGCGGTGAATGCCGATATACTGAGCGATCTCGTTGATGCGGATCCGCTCATAGTTGCCGTGAATGTAATCCAGGGCATAGCGGACATAATCCTCCGGGGCATAATCCTTCTGATGGACCGGTCTGGTCTGGTCGCTCCCCTGAAAGGATCTGAGGACCAGGCTGATGAATTCCATCATCAGGCCCTGGCGCAGGAGCTGACTGGCCAGGCTCAGCTGCGGGTGATCCAGCATCCGACGCACCAGGCGGATGAGACTTCGGGTGTCCACATGACAGTCCAGGACATGGGTCTGCGGAGTAAAGCCGCAGCTGTCACAGATCTCTCCGGCCCTGCTGCCATCAATGGTCAGCCAGAGGTAGCGCCAGGGTCTGTTGGAATCGGCCTGATAAAGGGGATCTTCCCCGGGCCGGCAGATAAAGAACTGATTGTGACGGACAGTCTGCACTTCCCCGCCCAGACTATAGGTGCCCTGTCCCGAGAGCACCAGGTGGATATGGTAGCCCGGCCGATCCTCGAAATGGATCTGCTCCCCGGGAATGCACTGCTCTATGCCGCAGGAGCGCATGTAAAGCTCCTCGGACAGATGGTCCCTGTAAAACATACAGCGGTAGCGGCTGGTCTCCAGAAACTCCATAGCCTCAGCCTCCGGGTCCCCCTCCTCAATCCGGCTCTTATCCGCGCCCCGGTCCTCTGTATAGACAGCAACAGGTACCTCTATTTCATTGCTTAAGGCTTTAGTCCCTGTTTTCGTCTTCATTCTGACCTTTGTTTTACTGTTGTCTGTTTGCTTCATGGTCGGTCTCCCTTCCGGTTATGCAGTTCCATGCTCAGGCATTACAATAGCCTCCATGCCCCGTTCTCCGCAGCACCACAATTTTATGATACCACGCATGACTCCGGCTGCCCGGAAAATTCCACCGGAAATCCCCTGTATCATCAAAAAGCAGCCCTTACATAACATCATACCATGTAAGGGCTGCTTTTGACCATCTTTATCCGATGGCGTTGAGGATATAAAGTTTTGAATCAAAATCTCTGACAAGCTCCAGGGCGCCGGAATCCACGGCACGCTGAACCACATGAGAGGCCATGTCTGAGGGCTGCAGGCCGAAGGCCATCAGCTCATCGCCGCCGTAAATGCCCCGACCCTCGATCTCATAATCCAGGGCCGGATCCAGACCCTCAAGCTTTAGCTGTATGTAGCCGGTATTGATCCGGTTCATGATCTGGAAGAGGGCTACGATTGCCTGACGTTTATCCTCAGAGACCACCATCCAGGCACCGAAGTCCCCCTGATAGGGATCCAGCAGCCGGTAAAAGCGGCCGTACTGAATCAATGATCGGTACTGCTTCATAAAGGCCACCTGAGCCTTCACCTCCGCAATCTCTTCCTCCGTCATCTGATTCAGATCCATCTCGTAGCCGAAGGCGCCGAAATAGGCGGCAGCGGCCCTGGTCCGCAGAGGCACCTGCCGGCCCACCTGCTGATTAGGACATTCGGAAACATGGGCGCCCCAGGATGAGACCGGATAGCCGTAAGAGGTGCCGTACTGAATACGAATACGTTCGACACCGTCCGAATCATCGGAGCACCAGGCCTGCGGCGCATAGTAGAGCATGCCCGCGTCAAAGCGGCCGCCGCCGCTGGCGCAGGACTCAATGAGCAGCTGAGGATAGCGATCCAGCAGCTTTTCATAAAGATGATACATGCCCAGGATATAGCGGTGATAGGTCTCCCCCTGACGGTCCGCCGGCAGGGCTGCCGACCAGCACTCGGAAATAGACCGGTTCATATCCCACTTGATATAGGAGATCGGTGCGTCCCCGAAAGCCTTCTCCAGCATGGCGAAGACGGTGTCCACCACCTCAGGATTGGCAAAATCCAGGACCATCTGATTGCGGCCCAGGCTCCGGCTGCGGCCGGGAGAAGCCAGCACATATTCGGGATGCTCTCTGTAAAGCAGGGAATCCTCACTGACCATCTCCGGCTCGATCCAGATGCCAAATTTCAGTCCCAGATCCGTGATGGCCTTTGCCAGTCCCGGCACACCCTCCGGCAGCTTGCTCCGATCAGGGAACCAGTCGCCGAGACCGGAAAATTCCGTGCGGTGACCGAACCAGCCGTCATCCAGGACAAAAAGCTCGACCCCCACCTCGGCGCCCTTGCGGGCGATCCGCAGGATCTCCTCCTGGGTAAATTCCATGCCCGTGGCCTCCCAGTTATTGAGAAGGATAGGCCTTGGCTGATCTCTCCAGGGACCTCTGGCCACATGATGGCGCAGAAGAGTGTGGATCTGGCCCGAGAGACCGTTAAGTCCCCCGTCGGACCATGTCATCAGGACCTCCGGGGTCTGAAAGCTTTCCCCCGGCTGCAGCTTCCAACAAAATTCCCTGGGATTGATGCCCATGGTAAAGCGGGTCGTGCCGTAGCTGTCCACCTCGGCCTGGGCCAGGAAATTGCCGGAATAGACAAAGGAAAAACCGTAAGCCTGTCCCTCTCTCTCCGTGGTGTTCCGGCGTTTCAGGATGATGAAGGGATTCTGATGGGGACTGGAATGGCCTCTCATGGATTCGATGGCCGTAAGGCCCATCTCCAGCGGCCGGACATGGGGTGCCCGCTCCCGGCACCAGGCGCCGGAAAACTGCATCCAGTCAAAGGCCGCATCCGGGAAATCCACGGAAACAGACATGGCTCTGGTGAGGCGCAGCGTCTCCTGCCCGTCATTTTCAAAGCGGGCACTTCTGGCAATGGCGGCCAGGTCTCTGAAAATGGTATAGGAAAGGACGATACGGGCGCCGGTCAGGGCATCCCGCAAGGTCAGCTCCAGCGTATCCGCTTCCCCCTCAGTCTCCACATAAGCATGGGGCAGATGGGCCATCTCCGGCTTACCCGCCAGGATCCTGTGACCTTCATAGACCATATGGCTGATATGACTGCCGTTTTCCTGCAGGAGTTCGAAGGCCGGCTGGCGAAAATCGGAGGTGCCGAAGCAGGGATACTCCTGCCTTACAAGCTCCAGGGTGAAAAAGGGATCTCCCTTGATGGGGTTGACCGACATGGCTCCGCCGCCGTATTTCTGCAGATGAGCAAAGCTTTCCCGGTCTCTGAGTTTTTTGCCGTAATAAAGCTGCCCCGGCTGGCCGTTTCGCAGGATCCCGATCACATAGCTGATCTGATCATTGTACAGATGAAATTCTCTGCTTTTTTCATGAAAAACGATCGACATAACAGACCTCCTTACCTCGCTCCGGCTTTGGTCTCTTCCAGATAAAACTGAAAAGCTGTAAAATCAGGGACCTCTCTGGGAATGGGCAGGCCCGCATACATCAGGGCTGCGCCGGAAAGCACCTGCCGGGTCCCGGCAATCTTGTAAAGCTTTTCCGGATCCAGGCCTTTAGCTCTGACATACTCCTGAGGTCCGTTGACGGTCAGCGCGGTCACCACCACACTGATGAGGGACTTCTTTTTATCCTTGGACACCGACTGCCAGGCCGTATAATTGCCTATCTCAAAAGGATTCGAGAGCCGGTAATAATCACCGTCAAAGATAACTCTGTAATATTTCTTAAAGAGGCGGCTCTGCTCACGGCAGAGAGCCAGATCCTCCTCGCTCCAGTGTCTGGCGTCCAGCTCATAGCCGAAGGTGCCGCACATGGCGACGCAGGCCTTGGTCTTCAGCGGGACAAAGGGCTGAGCATCGGTGACATGGGCACCCATGGTGCTGACCGGATACATAAAGGAGGTCCCGTAGTGGAGCTTCAGATTATCCAGGGGCTTGGTGTTATCCGACATCCAGTACTGGGGGAAATAGGCCAGCATGCCCGGATCGTAGCGGCCGCCGCCGCCCGAACAGCCCTCAAAGAGCACATCGGGATGGCTGCCTACGATGCCCTCCAGCACCCGGTAAAGGCCCAGCACATAGCGGTGATAGGTCTCTCCCTGACGGTCCCCCGGCAGGGCATTGGACCAGATATCGGTAACGGACCGGTTGATATCCCATTTCAGATAATAGATATTGGCCGAATCCAGGATTCCGTTCACGGCCCCGATCAGGTAGTCCTGCACCTCCCTGCGGCCCATATCCAGCACCAGCTGATTGCGGGAGTGGACGGCCGGCCGGCCCGGGATCTGCATCGCCCAGTCCGGATGGGCCCGGTAAAGATCAGAGTCCTCACTGACCATCTCCGGCTCAAACCAGATGCCGAATTTCATGCCGGTCTCATTGACCTGCCGGACCAGTTCGTGAAGGCCGCAGCGGATCTTGTCCCCATTGACATACCAATCGCCAAGACCTGAGTTATCATCATTTCTCTTGCCGTACCAGCCGTCATCCATGACCAGCAGATCCGCACCCAGCTTTTTGGAGACCCTGGCGATCTCCACCAGCTTCCGGTCATCAAAATCAAAGAAGGCTGCCTCCCAGGTATTGACCAGGATCGGACGCTCTTTGGTCATGAATTTGCTGCGGCAGATGTTTCTGCGGAAAAAATCATGGTAAATATGGCTGAGGCCGGTCAGACCCGCTGCCGAGTAGGCCATAAGGACCTCCGGGGCATCAAAGCATTCACCGGGACCCAGCAGGAAATCAAACTGTTTTGGATTCATGCCCATCTGGAATCTGGCCTGGTCATACTGATCCAGCTCCGCTTCGATCAGGAAATTGCCGGAGTAGACGAAAGAAAAGCCCCAGCAGGCACCGTAGTCCTCGCAGGTATCCCGGCCGCAGAGGATAGCGAAGGGATTCTGCTGATGGGAGGAGGTGCCTCTCACAGACTGGATGGTCTGAACGTGGTGATTCAGATGCTGCCGCTCTACCTGCCGCTCCTGACCATAACGCCCCGGGAAGGAAATGAGATCCAGGTCCGCGCCGTTAAAGAAATCCAGGCAGAGGGACATGATCTTTTTCAGATGAATGCTGCCCTTGCCGCCGTTGATGACCCGGACCGCTCTGGTAATGACATCCGCTTCCTCAAAAACACCGTACAGCAGGACGACCCGGACCTTTGAAAGGGCATCCTCCAGGACGATCTCCAGACTATCCGCATGATCGCCTTCCGCCGCAAAGGCCGAGGGCATCCCGGGGATAGCATACTTGCCCTCACGGATCTTATAGGATTTAAAGCGGCCATTAAAGACATAGCTGCCATCAGTATTGACCACCTCAATGGAACTCACCCGGAAATCCCCCTGCTGCTGGGTGGAAAACTCCTGCGGCTGAGCATCCAGGGAAAAGGTCCGCTGGTCCCATGAATCGGCCGGATTGCCGGAAAAGCCCCGGTCATACTGCATGATCTGATAGGACAGATCCGCATCCCGCATAGTCGGTCCGTAATAGAGATGATTCAGGTATTTCAGATGGCCTGCCTTCATCTGATAACTGGTATGGGCAGTGTGCAAAGTAAAGGTTTTTTTGCTTTTGTTATAAATAATGGACATGATCTTGCCTCGCTGATCCGGTATGACGCGGATGGGTGCTGCAGGTAATAACTGCTGTAATCGGGTGCTGCCTGCTGCGGCAGATATCCCTATTCTAGCCGTTTCCCCGGATAAAGGATATGGCATAATGCCATATGGTATAAAAAACGGCCGCAGAACCTCCGTCCTCTCTGTAAAGAAGGGCACGTGAAAGTACTTCACGCACCCTTTCCTATGGCTATTTCTGACAGATGATGACGGCGCTGTGGGCCGGCAGCGTCAGATTCAGATATCCGCCCAGCACATGGTGACGGCAGGGTTCCTCAGAAAAGCCCTCCTCGTCCGTGATCAGGCACTGGACGGCCTCGCCGTCCATCATGCCGATCTGCCAGGCCGGGATCTCAAAGCCCCTGGTCTCCTCCAGATTGTTGACGGCAATGACATATTTTTCATTCCGGCAGAATCGCCCGTAGGCCAGCAGGCCATTGTCGCCGCAGAGCATCTTGTAGGAGCCCCGCCGCAGGGCCCGGCTCTCCCGATGAAGACGGATCACCGCCTTATGGAAGTCGATCAGCGCCCGGTCCTCCCGGCCCCAGGGATAGGTCCTGCGGTTATCCGGATCAGTCCAGCCGCACAGGCCCGCCTCATCGCCATAGTAGACGGTAGGGGCTCCCGGCCAGGTCATCTGGATGACCACCGCTTCCCGCATAACGGGCTTTTTGATGTCCTCGGAGGCAGCTGCCGGACCGGCTGTAGCGATGCGCCCTACCCGGCCGCCGGTCCTGGTCAGGAAACGGGAATGGTCATGATTGGACAGCTGATTCATGGCTGTGTGCAGGGAATCATGGTGGAAACGGGACATGTGATGGCTCATGGCATCCCTGAAGGGAATATAGTTATTGAGCAGATCCTCCCGGTAATCGTCATTGTGCTTTTCCATCCCTGTCAGGAACCAGGAAAGAGGCTCCATAAAGGCCTGGTAATTCATGACGGTATCCCATTCCTTACCATCCAGCCAGGAAGCCACATCATCATAATGCTCTGCCAGGACGATGGCCTCCGGATTGGCCTCATGGACAGCTTCCCGGAACTCATGCCAGAAGCGGTGATTGAAATCCGGGGAATGACCCAGGTCCGCCGCCACATCCAGGCGCCAGCCGTCGATATTGTAGGGCGGAGAGACCCACTTGCGGCCAATCTCCAGGATATAGTCGCAGAGATCTTTGGAGTCCTCGTAGTTGAGCTTTGGCAGGGTGTTATGATTCCACCAGCCTTCATAGCTCTCATTGCAGGGCCAGTCCGTATCTTCTGTTTTTTCAAATTTAAAGTAATCCCTGTATGGGCTTTGGCTGTCGAGATAAGCGCCGGCCTGATAGCCCGGCTGTCCCTCATAGATCCGCTCCCTGTCCAGCCACTTATTAAAGGAACCGCAATGGTTAAAGACACCATCCAGGATCACCTTCATGCCCCGGGCATGGACCTGAGCCACGAAATCCGCAAAAAAGGCATTGGAGGCCTCCAGATTGGCCATGTCCGTCACCCGCCGGATATAGCGGCCGGCATGACGATTATCCCGATCTCCCTGTCTTAAGACCCGGCCGCCGTCATGGACGATCCTGCCGAAATGCGGGTCAATGTAATCGTAATCCTGGGTATCGTATTTATGGCTGGAAGGGGATACGAAAATGGGATTGAGATAGAGAACCTCCACCCCCAGATCCTGCAGATAATCCAGCTTGTCCAGGATACCCTGCAGGTCACCGCCATAAAAATGTCCTACATCCAGGGTCAGAGGGTAGGCCTGCCAGTCCTTTTCCGCCTTGACATGGGCGCTTATATACTGATACTCATCATCCACCACATCATTCGCGGGATCGCCATTGCAAAAACGATCCACAAAGATCTGATACATCACCGCGCCCATGGCCCAGTCGGGGGTCCGGGTCTCCGGCTTGAAGCGGAAATCATAATAGGTCTGATAGCCGTCCATGGGGCCGCGTTTATTCAGCACCACCCGGTGCTCCCCCTTACGGATTTCAAAGTAATAATGCGTCCCGCAATCCGGCCAGTGAAGCGTCACCTCATAGTAATCAAAAAGGGCGTCGCTCATCAAAAGGGACATGCCTTCTCTGCAGGTGTCTGTCACCACCGCCACATGGTCCGCATCCCCTGCGGCCGTCCTGAAGCGGAGCCTCACATCGTAGCCCTGCTCTGTTTTGATATATTCCCGGTAAAAGGATGTGCCATCGGCAAAAAAAGCCTCTCGGTTCAGCTCTGCTGATGCATTCTTCATAATCTGCGTCCTCTATCTATCCATGATCATTGATGCCGCAGGGAAATCGGCCGCCTGGTCAAAGCCGCGGCGGATCCCATTGCGGCCGCGCTGCCCCCGCAAAAAAAGGGTCACACAAAATAATTCTATATGAATAAGGCCGCAAAAGCAAGAGGCATTTGCGGCGGCCTTGCGGCCTTATTGATCGGGCAGGCGGCGGCTTTGCCTCTCCGTCCCGATTCTACAATAAAATGCACAGAAAAAGGCCCTGCTGCATGGGGATACAGCAGGGCCTCCCTTTGGAGAAGGTATTTTTGTTTATTGGGGTGAAACAAAAATCTTTATAATGTATTGGGGTTTACATGCTTGATATTAGCATGACCCCAAAAAGAAGTGTTCACAAATATCACAAAAATATCCCATCTCTTTTGTCTATTATTCACAGATATTTTCTGTCCTCTGATCAAAAAGGGCCTCGAACTCTTCCCGGCTGATCTTTTCCTTTTCCATCAGCAGGGCTGCACAGGCATGCAGGACATCGATGTTGTCCCGGATCATGGCTCTGGCCTTTTCATGGCACTCGTCCACGATGCGCTTGACCTCCTGGTCGATGACTGTCGCGATGCCCTCACCGTAAGGCTTGGAATGGGCCAGGTCCCGGCCGATGAAGACCTCATCACCGTCACCGGAGTAGTTGATCAGGCCTACGGCGTCGGACATACCGTACTGGGTCACCATAGCTCTGGCGATGGCCGTGGCCTGCTTAATATCCTGGGAAGCGCCGGTGGTAATATCATCAAAGATGATCTCCTCGGCGACACGGCCGCCCAGATCGACGATGATATCCTGCAGCATCTTGCCCTTGGTATTAAACATCTCATCCTTTTCCGGCAGCGGCATGGTGTAGCCGGCCGCTCCCAGGCCTGTCGGGATAATAGAGACGGTATAGACCGGTCCCACATCCGGCAGCAGATGGAAGAGGATGGCATGACCGGACTCGTGATAAGCCGTGATGCGCTTCTCCTTTTCGGAAATGACCCGGCTCTTTTTCTCGGCGCCGATGCCTACCTTGACAAAGGATTTACGGATATCCTCCTGTCGGATAAAGGCCCGGTTGTCCTTGGCGGCGCAGATGGCTGCCTCATTCATCAGATTCTCCAGGTCCGCGCCCACAAAGCCCGCGGTGGTCTGAGCGATCTGATCCAGGTCCACATCATCTCCCAGCGGCTTGCCCTTGGCATGAACAGCCAGGATCTCCCGGCGGCCCTTCACATCCGGCCGGCCCACGCCCACCTTACGGTCGAAACGGCCCGGACGCAGAATGGCGGGATCCAAGATGTCGACACGGTTGGTGGCTGCCATGACGATGATACCCTCATTGACACCGAAGCCGTCCATCTCTACCAGCAGCTGGTTGAGGGTCTGCTCTCTCTCATCGTGACCGCCGCCCATACCGGTGCCTCGTCTTCTGGCGACGGCATCGATCTCATCGATGAAAACGATGCAGGGAGCGTTCTTCTTGGCCGTCTCGAAAAGGTCTCTGACACGGGAAGCGCCGACACCGACAAACATCTCCACGAAATCCGAACCGGAGATTGAGAAGAAGGGGACGCCCGCCTCACCGGCCACGGCCTTGGCCAGCAGGGTCTTACCTGTACCCGGAGGGCCCGTCAGGATCACGCCCTTAGGGATCCTGGCGCCGACCTTGGTATACTTTTCGGGTGCCTTAAGGAAATCGACGATTTCCTCCAGGTCTTCCTTTTCCTCCTGCAGTCCGGCCACGTTTTTAAAGGTCATAGGATGGTCGCCCTGCTCATTCATGCGGGCCCGGCTCTTGCCGAAATCATTCATCCGGCCGCCGCCTGCCGACTGCTGACTATTAACAAAGGAAAAGAAAAACCACAGAAAGACCACGCCCAGGATCAGGATGGCTCCGTTGTAAAAGAGCCAGGAATCCCGGTTGACGATATCTGTCTGATAATAAGCCTTAAAACCGATCTCGTCCAGCCACGCAGTCACCTCATTGACATCTGTGACATAAAACTCGATCTGGTCTTCATTTTTAAAATTCAGGACGACGAGTCCTGTGGGGACCTCCTTATTGGGCTCAATGACGATATTTTCGATCTCGTCCTCATGCCCTTCGACATCCGCCTTGAAATCACTGATGGAATAGCTGGTCGTATTCATATAGCTCCAGCCTTCGCTGACCAGCATGATAATGATCACCGCCGCCAGCACAGCCAGCCATAGAATCATACGCTTTCTGCTGCCCTGATTACTCTCCAAACTCCTGCCTCCTTATACCGGTCTCTGCAAAGGAAAACCGGTCCGTTTATCTGTATCCCGGAAATGCTCCTCCGGGTCTCTTTCGATTAGTCTTCTGAAAATTCCACAACACCGATAAAGGGAAGATTGCGGTATTTCTGGGCATAGTCCAGACCATAGCCGACCACAAAGGCATCCGGAATATTAAAGCCGGAATAAGCCACATCCACCTCGGCCACTCTCCGCTCCGGCTTGTCCAGCAGGGTGCAGATACGCAGGCTGGCCGGTTTTCTCTTCATAAGGATCTCGGAAAGATAGTGCAGGGTGTTGCCGGAATCCACGATATCCTCCACGATCAGCACATCCTTGCCCTCGATGGACTCATCCAGGTCCTTGACGATACGGACGCAGCCGGAAGAGCTGGTGCCGCTGCCGTAGCTGGATACGGACATAAAATCCAGTGAAACCGGTACTGTGATCCTCTTGGCCAGCTCACAGGTAAAAAATACGCCGCCCTTTAAGATAC
>R11__coassemble_1711_pt1 | contig 11875 bp, 5 predicted proteins | sample R11__metabat2_low_PE_030 | metagenome-assembled genome bin R11 | reverse complement strand
ATGTCTCAGCAGGTGCTGAGCGAGCGCTGCAATCTGCACCGCACGTATATCTCAGATCTGGAAAACGGCAAATGTAATCCGACACTGAATGTACTGATGGTGGTCGCGGACCAGCTGGGCATCAGCCTGAATACGCTGCTGGGTATCTGATCCGGCACCGGCGCTTCGGGCATCCGGTCTGATCGCATAGGCATAAGAAAAGGGACGAAAACGGAATTCCGTTTTCGTCCCTTTTGTGTATGTTAAAATCAGAGAAGTATCGGGGGATGCCTGCATACCCCGGAATTCGATGGCCGGGTAGAGTGAAAGCCAGTGAGACGATTTTAATTGATGCCCGGCCGATCCGCAATTTCGCTGACGGCCTGTGTCTGCGGTATTCTTTAGTTGAAGCGTTTTGGCGAAAGTGTTATAATAAAATATCAGTGACATTAAGTAAAAGGCTGAGGGGACTTGCAGCATGAAAGAAAAGATTCAGTTTTTATCCAAAGGCATATTTGAATATGAGGATCCTGAGATCAGACTGTCCGCGGACCGTCTGGATCTGGATATTGCCTATGGTGAAATCGCGGATTGCGGCCTGGAGGTGACGAGCACGGGCGGCAGAGAGATCCGGGCCATGGTATTTTCCACGCATCAGAGACTCCGGGTATCGGAATCCATGATCGTGGGGGAGCGCGCACAGATTCGCTGTCGGTTTGATGCCCGGGGGATGGAGGCCGGTGAGCAGCTGGATTGTGAGATCTGCCTGGTCAGCAACGGCGGTGAAATCCATATCCCTGTCAGTGTCCGTATCCGTCCTGCAGACTGTGAGACCAGCCTGGGCCGCATCTCCGATCTGGATGCCTTTGCCCTGCTGGCCAGGGACAACTGGCAGGAGGCCCTTGGTCTTTTCAAATCCGAGCAGTTCCCGGCGGTTTTCCTGACCCTGAGAAAGAACCGGCAGATCTATGAGTCCCTGATCAAGGGCGGCGATGCCGACCAGGCCATGGAGGAGTTCCTCTGCATGACCCGGAGAAAGCAGCCGGTCAGGATCCATGTGGCTCAGGAGATGATCGAGCTGAATAATCCGGACAGCATTATCCGTGAAAAGCTGGTCATCGAGAAAAATCAGTGGGGCCGGCTCCGCCTCGGTGTGCGCTGTGAGGGGAATTTCATCACGATTCTCAGAAAAACTGTGACGGAGGAGGATTTCCTGGGCAGCTATTATCAGCTGGAGTATACTAATGCCCCTATTCAGGGACGCAGCCGCGGGGGGGCCATTATCCTGGAGACAGCCCAGGGAGAGATCCGTATTCCGGTGACGGTCATCAGCCGTCCGGCCCGCCGGGAGGCCGACAGGGAGCGCCGTTCTATCGAACAGGCCTGGACCAGCCTCTACAGAAAGTTCCTGGCCCTCAAGATGGGGCGGATCAGCCGCTATAAATGGATGTCCCAGTGCCGGGAGGATGTCAATTGCCTGCTCAATAACAGCAGTGATATTATCTACCGGGTGGTGGAGGCCCATTATCTGTGCGAGTGCGGGGATCATCAGGCCGCCGCGGCTCTGCTGGAGCAGATCAACGGCCGGGAGCTGCGCTATCGCTCCGCCATTTATTACAGCTATTATCTCTACGTGACGGCGATCTGCAAGGAGGATGAGCATTACACCTCTCTGGCCCTGGATACCATTCGCTTCTATGCCCAGGGACAGTATCAGGAGAGCTGGGAGCTGCTGCTGATGCTGATCCGTCTGGACAAGCGCAGCTTTGGCAGTCCGGCCCGTCTTTTCCGCCGGATGAAGGAGATTTTTAAGAGCCATATTCCGGGCAGCCTCTTCTATCTGGAAGCGGTCCGTATGATCAATGTAGCGCCGGAGCTGGTGCGGGAGATGGGCAGCTTTGAGACGGGGCTGCTCATGTGGGGCATGCGTCATGACTGCCTGAGCGAGGGCAGTATCAGCCATTTCGCGGAGATGATCCTGCGCATGCCGGTCGTAAGCCGCAGTATGATGACGGTCATGCAGAGGCTTTATGAGAGCTCCCAGGCCAAAGAGGCCCTGGCCGCGGTGGTGCACCATATGATCCTTGGCAAGATCGCGGACCCCGAGAGCCATATCTGGTATCAGAGGGGCATCGAGGCTTCTCTGCGCCTGCCCGAGCTCTACGAATATTTTATGAAGACCCTGGACCAGGAGACCTGCACCTCTCTGCCGGCCTCCGTCCTGATCTATTTCCAGTATGACAATCATCTGCCGGCCCAGAGCAAGGCTTTCCTCTACCGCTATGTGCTGGAGCACAGGGATTCCCAGCGGCGGCTTTTTGACAGCTATGACGCCATCATTAAGACCTTTGCCTTTGAACAGCTTTTCGGCGGCATGATCGACCGGAATCTGGCGATCATTTACCAGTATTATCTGGCCAAGCCGGAGCTTCTGACGCCCCATGTGGTCCGGGCGCTGCCTTATGTCATGTTTAAAAAGCAGATCCATACGGAGCAGCCGGGTGTCCGGGGCGTGGTGGTGGATTACTCCGACCTGACCCGGGAGCTTTATTATCCTCTGGATGCCGCGGGCAATGCCTATGTCGACATTTTCATGGATGATTACCGCATCCTCTTTAAGACGGAGAGCGGCGCCAGACGGATGGCGGATATTCCCTATGAGATGACAGATCTCCTCAGAGCGGGCAGCTATATCCATGCCTGCGAGGAGCTTTGCAGAGAGCATCTCTTTGTCCTGATGAACCGCAGTGAGCGGGCTCTCAAATATCAGATGATGGATGATGCTTCCGTGGATATTTACAGCCGGGCCCTGCGCATGGACGGCGTATCGCCCCATTATCAGAAGACCATCCTGCGGAGTCTGATCGATTATTATTACGACAACTATGAGGGGGATACCCTGGAAAAATACCTGGTCCGCCTGGATATCCGGCTGCTGGGTCACAGGGAGCGGATCCAGATCATAGAGTTTTATATTCAGAGAGGCCTCTTTGAAAAGGCCTATGAGGCGATCCGGACCTATGGCTGCGACGGCATGATGGAAAAGCGGATCATGCGCCTCAGCTCCAGGCTGATCCGGGAAAAGGGCTTTAAAGAGGACCCCCTGCTGACCGAGCTGGCCTGGCAGGCCTTTGAGGGCGGCCGCTATGATGAAAATATCCTGAAATACCTGGGCAGCCATTACCAGGGACCGACGGAGCAGCTTTATGCCCTGTGGAAGGCCTCCGGTGAGTTTGAGGTGCCCGCGGATGAACTGACGGAGCGCCTGCTCTGCCAGATCCTTTTTGCCGGCGCCCTGCGGGAAAAGGGCGGCGAGGTTTTCGCAGCCTATTACCGGGGTCATGCTTCGGGCAGGATCATCCGGGCTTTTCTGGCGGATTCGGCCTATCGCTATCTGCACGATGATGCGGCCGTGACGGAGGAGACCTTTAATCTGATGGAGATCGAGCTGGATCAGCTGGAGGCGGTCAGAGAGGTCTGCGCACTGGCCCTTTTGAAGCATTACGCAGCGGGGACCGGCCGCGGCAGCAGGGACTACTCCAAATGGATCGAGCGGGAGGCGGCGGCCTTCCTGGAGAAGGATATGATCCTGCCGTTTTTTGCCAGCTTTTCGGGCCTGGAGGGCATGCCTTCAGCCCTGCTGGATACCACCTGCATCGAATACCATGCCAGACCCGGGCATAAGGCACTCATCAGCTACAGGATGAATGACCAGCAGGAGTTTGTCCGGGAGAGCATGCAGTGCATTCTGGGCGGCATTTTTGTCAAGAATTTCCGGCTCTTTAACGGAGACCGGCTGGAATACAGTATTACCGATGTCTGCGGAGATATGGCCGAGACGGTCAGGAGCGAGGTTATCGATTACCGCAGAGATGACAGCAGCAGGGAGGACGGTATCGCCGTCGTCAATCGTCTGCTGGACGCACAGGATTTTCATGATGAGGCCGAGATGGATCGCCTGATCGGGGGCTATGACCGACTGGATCGATTCGCGGACGAGATCATGCGCAGCCGCTAGGAGCATCAGCCATGGATATGAAAAAGATCATTGCAGGTGTGGACCTGTGCGGAGATAAGATCAGAATATGTTATTACGATGATACAGAGCCGGCGGAGGGGGAGACCCGCACCGGCCGGATGCTGGAACTGCCGGTCCCTGCCGGACTGGCCATCCTCATGCCGGATGCCGGGATCGCGGCATCAAAGCCATCCGTGACGGCAGGGAAAGCAGCCGCCGGCACAGAGGCAGTGACTGCGGAGGCTGCATCGGCAGAGACAGAGGCGGCTATATCGGTGACGGAGGCGGCACCGGCAGAGACAGAGGTGGCCATATCAGTGACGGAGGCGGCACCGGCAGAGACAGAGGCAGCCATATCAGTGACGGAGGCGGCACCGATAGAGACAGAGGCAGCCATATCAGTGACGGAGGCGGCAGAGCCGGCGGAGGATCCGCTGCGCTGGGACCGCTTTGCGGCGGAGACCGGGCAGATCCTGGCGGCCCTTCGGGCAGCCTGCCCGGACGGGGAGCTTTATGCCCTGACCTTTACCCTGCCGGAGATCGGCGGGGAAGCGGCCCGGGCCATCCGCAGGGCGGCAGCAGAGGCCGGTGTCCGGCCGGAGCGGATCAGCCTGCAGAGCCATGTGCAGAGCTTCGTCTCTTATGCCCTTTCCCAGAGCCGGGAGCTGTGGACCTACAGCGTGGGTCTTTTTGAATACGGCCGGCAGGGCATGCAGTATTACCGGCTGGATATTGACCGGCAGCAGCGGCCCATGCAGGCGGCGGTGACCCGGGAGGATCTGTCGGAGAGCCTGCCCTGGGATCCGGCCTCGGAGATCGCTCCGGAGGAGAAGGACCGGCGCTTTGCCGGACTGGCAGATCAGGTCACGGAAAAGGTGATGATCTCTTCCTTTTATCTGGTAGGTGAGGGCTTCGGTCCTCTGGAGGCGGATTACGGCTGGATGGAGACCTCCCTGCAGCGGCTGTCCCGCAAGCGGCGCCGCATTTTCGCCGGGCAGAATCTCTATGCGGAGGGCGCGGCCCGGCACAGCCTGGAGCTGGCCCGGCTGGTTCCGGCCCCGGAATACCATCTGCAGGACAGCGAGCTGGTGGATACGGATATCTATATCCAGGGACTTCACCGCAATGTGCCCTATAAGATCCTGCTTTTTGAGGCCGGCAGGCCCTGGTATGAGGATGGCCGGGAAAAGCCGGTCCTGCCTCAGAATCCGGACAAGCTCTACATCTGTATGCAGAAAAAGGGTGAGCGGACGCCGATCGCGGTGTCCATGGCCCTGACAGGCCTGCCAAGGCGTCCTGAGGGCACCACCAGGCTGGGCGTGACCGCGGGCTTTGGTGCCCCGGGCCTGTGCCATATCACGGTAAGAGATCTGGGCTTTGGCGAGCTCTTCCCGGCATCTGCCGGCCGTTGGGAGATGGATCTCCCTCTGGAGAGCGTCGGTGAAAGCCTGCCTTCTGTCAAGGAGCATCCGGTCATCGAGGCTACGGAGCCTGTCGTCAGCCGGGCCCTGGATTTGTGCCCGGAGCCGGTACGGCTCTACAGTCTGGAAGAGCTTTGCTGGTATATCTCGGAAAATTATTACCGGCTGGAAGAGAGCTTTTTCGACACCCGGCTCTATGACTGGATGGACGCCATCACCGGCGGCCATGAGCTGGCAAAGGCCCTGATGAATTTTCAGGCAGCGGGGAGACCGCTCAGGGATCTTTTGAAGCTGCTCTTTAATTCCGTGGATTATTTGACCGCGGCCAAAGCCGCCGCCATCTACAGCTATATGGCCGGCATGGAGCGGCTGGATCCCGCGGAGCGCACAAAGGCGCTGGCGGAGCTGGAAGCGGCCGGCGGCCGGTATCTGCCGGCCCTGCGCCATTATCTTCACGCGGCCTGGCTCATGGAGCACGACTATGCCGATGCGGAGACCTCCGTCTTCAAGGCGGCGGTCTACCGGGGGACCGGTCTGACCCTGCTGCGGCTGCACGATCTGCCGGAGGCCCTGCTCTATCTGCAGAAGGCTCTGGCGGTATCCCCGGACAGAGAGAATATCAGGGCCTGCGCCCTGCTGCAGCTTTACCGGGGCGATCAGTCGGCCTTTGAGGCTCTGAAGGCAGCCTATCCGGGACAGGAGAGCCTGCTTGCGGAGGCAGCAGGGGACTATAGGGCCTGGGAGCAGAGCCAGACTCATGAGGAGGTGCCGGCCCGCAGCGAGGAGGACTACGACCTTTATATCCGCCGGCTGCGCCGCATCTACAGTCTGGTGTAGGAAAGCTTCGATTTCCGCCACCGCTGCAGACTAAAGAATCAGTTTTGTCCGCCTGTCAAGGCCGCTGCCCGATTTGTGCCCACCGCAGGTGCCCCTGAGGGAGCACGATCGTCCATTGCCTTTCCGAGCGTATATCATAAAAAACAATAGGAGAGAGACTTATGCAGAGATTTGAATTAACTCAGTACAGCCATCATTTAAACAGAGATATGCACATCCTGGTGCATGGTCATACCGGCATGCCCCTGCTGGTATTCCCCTGCCAGGACAGTATGTGCGACAACTTTGAGAGCTTCGGTATGGTCGACCTGCTGTCCGATTATATCGACGGCGGCCGGATCCAGCTCTTTACGGTGGACACCGTGGATAAGGAAAGCTGGTCCGATGTTTTCGGTGACAAGGGCCACAGGGCATGGATCCAGGAGTGCTACTACCACTATATTGTGGATGAAGCCGTGCCCTATATTATGGAGATCAATGGTACCGGCCAGCTGCCGATTCCTCTGGGCTGCAGCCTGGGCGCGACCCATGCCGCCATCGTGTTCCTGAGAAGACCGGATCTCTTCTCCGGTATGCTGGCCATGTCCGGCTGCTATGACGCTCCGCATTTCTGGGATGGCTGGTGTGACGAGACCCTTTACAACAATTCCCCGGTCCATTTCCTGGAGAACATGCCCGCCGATCACTACTACATTCCTATGTATAATCAGAAAAAGATTATTTTCTGTGTCGGTCAGGGCGCCTGGGAGAATGAGGGCATCCGCACTACCAAGCAGATCCGGGATATCTTTAACCGCAAGGGAATCCATGGCTGGGTCGACCTCTGGGGCTATGATGTCAACCATGACTGGCCGTGGTGGAAAAAGCAGATCCGCTACTTCCTGCCTTTCCTCTTGGATTAAGCAGGATAAAAAAGCTTTGGTAATACCTGTGCTAGAATAGGATAAGTTCAAGTCGGCACCCGCAAAGACCCGGCGTGCGATTTTGATCATAAAAGAACGCAGCCCGTCCACCCTGATTCAAACGGAGATATGGAATATGAAGACAAAGCCGTTAAGTGAGGAAACTCAGCGCAGCATTGATAAGCTCAATGCCAGCATCGAAGGCCTGGAGAGGGAGATCCCGGAGATCTACGCGGCCATCGGTGAGATTTATGTCCGCAGACACAGCAATGACAATACCGACCCTGAGATCGGAGCGCAGCTCGACCGGCTGACGGTCATCGATGGGGAAAAGATGGCCCTTGCAAAGCAGATCAAGGCACTTTCAGGGATTATGACCTGCCCATCCTGCGGTCAGGAGATCGCATCTGACAGCTTTTTCTGCATGTTCTGCGGCTGCAATATCAAGTCCGAGCAGGATATCCTAGGCGGCGGTGAGCAGGACAATTACTGTCCTTACTGCGGCGCCGAGACGGAGCCCGGCCAGCGTTTCTGCATGCAGTGCGGTCACAGACTGACCGCCGAGGCACCCGCTCCGGCGAAGATGATTCCCCAGCCGCCGTTGACACCGGCCTGGGAGGAAGATGATGGGCCTACACTGAGAGGCGGGCAGACAGCGGCCGGGGGCGGAGAGGCCCTCCCGCCGGAAGAGGTCAGCATGGCAGCGCCTGAAATGCCGGCCGGGGCGGATCTGCCCGGTGTGGATTTCCCGGTGGAGACCGCCGATATTGTACCGGAGGATGAGGATGATGCCGGCACCTTTGATGATTCTGTGAGCGAGAGGGATTTTTACAGAGCGGCTGTATCCGACGATCCTGAGGCTGCCCCTGAGACAGCGTCTGCAGCAGAGGACCACCCGCAGGGTTATGAGCCGGATGACGATCCGGAGGATGGCGGCACGGTTCTGCTTTCCGACACCGGAGCCGGGTCTGAGGCTGCCCCTGAGACGGCGTCTGCGGCAGAGGATTACTCACAGGATTATGAGCCCGATGATGATCTGGAGGATGAGGGCACGGTCCTGCTTTCTCCGGATATGAATCTGGCCGCGGCCAGGGCTTCGGCCCGTCAGCAGGAGACCCGTCCCTGCTGTCCTGTGTGCGGCACCGTGATCGAAAGTGACGCCTTTACCTTCTGTCTTAACTGCGGCACCAGACTGAATCAGGCCCCGGCCAGGGAGGAGAGCCCCAAGGTAACTGCCTTTGTCAGACCATCCGCGGCAGCGCCTGCGGAGCCTGCACCGGCAGTCAAAAAGGAGTGCCCGAAATGCCATACGCCGCTGGATGATGATCTGGCCGGCTTTACCTTCTGTATTTACTGCGGCGCACCGCTTAAATAAGGCACGAAAAACGGACCTGACGCCTGTGGGCGTTTCGTGATAATGTTATGAAAAAGGAGAGAATCTATGTATTGCAGAAATTGTGGTGAATCTATCCCCGACGCCTCCAAATTCTGTCCGAACTGCGGTCAGTCCACTGCAATCAAGGACTGGAATCTGGGCCCGGACGCAGCGCCGGCGGAAGATACTGTAACGAGCGCGGGTACGGATCCGGCGGATGAGACCCGGGTCAGCGGCAGCTGGGATGCCCGGCCGACAGAGGAGACCTATGTCTGGAATGAGGGAGCCGGCGAAGGGGCCGGCGTCCCCGATGACGGATCTGAAAAAACTGTTTATAATGCATCCGCTTCCGGGAAGACTTCCGGGGACGGGGATGTATCCGGCAGCTGGGATAGTGACGGGGAATGGGAGGATCAGACCGTCGATTTAGGTCCTGCCCCGGAGACGAAGACACCGGAGTCTCCTGTCTTTGAATTCAAGAGTTCCGGCAGCTATACCGAAAGCAGCAAGACCTCTGAGATGGATCCCGGCCGTATTGACCGCTCCTATATTCCGGAGGATAAGCCGGCCGGTAAGAAATCCTCTCCGCTGCCCTTTATCATCCTGGGTGCGGTCGTCGTGGTTGTGATCGCCCTGATCGCCATCGTCCTTTCAGGCAATAAGGATTCCGGAGCTGCGGACACGGCCGATACCGGGTCCGGCCAGGAAACCCGCCAGACCGAGGCGGCTTTGGAAACCGAGACAGAAGAGGTAAAGGCAGGCAGCGCCGATGTGAGCGGTGCTGTAAGCGCCGGCTTTAATACCTTTGAGGATCCGGCAGAGATCGGCGAGTGGACCAATTGCACGGTGACCACAGACTATACGGAAGATGAAGACGGCAACAGTCAGGCTATCTATACGACCCTTCAGCTGCGTCTGGACAGCGTCAGCCGCGGCACGGATGCGGCCGAGGGGCTGGATGAGATGCTGAATCGCTCCTGGACAGAGGAAGACCTCTATATCGATGCCGGGGCTGTGCCGGTCTACCTGACCTTTACCGTTTACAACAACACCGATGAGGATATTGATCAGGCAGATATAGATATTTTTGCCAGAGACACTGATGGCTACTCTCCGGATGATGCCTGGAATCTGCTGCTGGAGTGCGGCGGCGATGATTATTTTTCACTTGCGGCCGGTGAGAGCTATACTTACTCCGGACTGATCACCCTGCAGGAGGATATGACAGATTATTATCTGGAGGTCGGTGATAACTGGGATGAGCGTTCCGTCATTCATGTGTCTGAGAGCGGTACCGCCTCTTCGGGCAGCAGCGATATCGGCAGCCAGGTGACAGCCTCTGTTGAGGGCGTGGAAGATTTTGTCGGCCTCTGGGAGTATGACGATTATTATCTCTGGTATGAGATTGCCGGCGACGGTACCTGGAAGCTTTACAATGCCTACGGCAGGATCTACAATCTGACCTATACCTTTGACGGTACCACCATGGACCTGGATGATGGCAGCGGCAGCAGCTACATGACCCTGGCCTTTGAGGACGGCGTCCTGACAGACAGCGACGGCGACACTCTCTATGCCTCCGCCCTGCCGGACGGCTATGATTATTTCGGTGTCTGGGAGTATGATGACTATTATCTCTGGTTTGACATTCGTCCGGACGGTACCTATACTTGCTATAATCAGGAGGGTGTCTATGAGGATTATGAAGACTGCCCGTATCAGCTCTATGATGACGGTATTCTGCTGATGGATGCGGATGGTGAAGAGGGCATCGCAGCTCTTTACCCGGATGAAATCGACAGAGATGTGCTGACAGATAATGAGGATGATACCCTCTTCAGATCCGAGCTGCCTGACGGCGTCGGTGAAGATGAATAAAACGCGGCGGAGCGTATGCTTTGGCTGCACATAGCTAAGGGGCCTGCCCCCCGGGGGGGGGCGACCCCCGGGGGGGCCCTTATGCATATGTGTGTTTAAGCCGCTTGCGCGCTATGCTCCGTTACGGCCGGCGCCAAACAGAGATGATCCGGACCTGAAGCGCCCCCACGGAATGTCTATCTGAGGGCAGCCAGGCGCTCCTGGATCTGGGACAGCATCTGGGTATATTTCTCCAGCTTATCCCGCTCGGCCTGGACCTTGTCGGCCGGTGCCTTGTCGACGAATTTCGGATTGGTCAGCATGCCCTTGCAGCGGGCGATCTCCTTATTCATCTTTGTCTCCTCTTTGGTCAGACGCTCGATCTCTTTCTCGATATCGACCAGCTCGGCAAAGGGGATGTAGACTGCGGCCTGGTGGATCATGACGGAGACCGCATCATCGGCGATGCCGGTCTTGTCCTCCTGGATGACCACCTCGCTGGCGTAGCCCAGGGTGGCAAAGAAGACCCGGCTCTTCTCGAAGATGGCTCTGACAGCCTCATTTTCGGAGACCACATAGACTTTGGCCTTGCGGCTGGGCGGTACATTCATGCCGCTGCGGGTATTGCGGATGCCGCGGACGGCCTCCTTGATCAGCTCGACGGCAGCTTCATCCTCGGAGAAATCCCATTCCGGCTTGTACTCCGGCCAGGAGGAGATCATGATAGACTCCTCGTCGGACTGGACATTGCAGAAGATCTCTTCGGTGATGAAGGGCATGTAAGGATGGAGCAGCTTTAAGGCGCCGATCAGGACGGTCTTTAAGGTCCACAGGACGGCCGGCTTGGTGTCGTCGGTGTCGCTGTAGAGACGGGGCTTGACCATCTCGATATACCAGTCGCAGAACTCTTCCCAGATGAAATCGTAGATCTTGGAGACGGCGATGCCCAGCTCAAATTTGTCCAGGTTTTCGGTCATCTCCTTTGCGGTGCGGTTGAATTTGGACAGGATCCATTTATCGGCCTGGGTCAGATTCTCCGGCATGGTCTCCGGGATGGCGATGCCCTTTTCGGCAGCCTGCTCGAAATTCATCAGCATAAATCTGGAAGCATTCCAGACCTTATTGGCAAAGTTTCTGCTGGCCTCGACTCTCTCCCAGTAGAAGCGCATATCGTTGCCGGGCGCATTGCCGGTGATCAGGGTCAGTCTCAGGGCATCGGCGCCGTACTTGTCGATGACCTCCAGCGGATCGATACCGTTGCCCAGGGATTTGCTCATCTTGCGGCCCTGGGAGTCGCGGACCAGACCATGGATCAGGACGGTATGGAAGGGTGCCCTGCCCATCTGCTCGTAGCCGGAGAAGACCATACGGATGACCCAGAAGAAGATGATATCATAGCCGGTGACCAGGACATCGGTCGGGTAGAAGTAGTCCAGCTCCTCGGTCTTGTCGGGCCAGCCCAGGGTGGAGAAGGGCCACAGAGCGG
>R11__coassemble_1700_pt1 | contig 11922 bp, 9 predicted proteins | sample R11__metabat2_low_PE_030 | metagenome-assembled genome bin R11 | reverse complement strand
GCAAAGGCCTGCCGGCGGGTGAAGGATCAGACCGGAGAGACCCTGACGGAGACTCTGGTCTCCATGCTGATCATTTGTCTGGCCTTTGTCGTCCTGGCCGGAGGCATCGTGACCGCGGCCAGAGTCAATGCCGACGCGGCAGAGCTTAACTGGGATTTTTCTACGGAAGAGGCTGCGTCCCTGGAGGATTTTAAGCTGACTGTTACCCATTCGGGGACGGACGGCAGCACCAGTGTCCTGACGGACGGCTATGCCGGCTTCAGGACAGAGGATGGCTTTTTTTACTATGAGCCGGAAGAACCGTGAGGGGTGGATGATCAATGACCGGATTCTCTGAAAAGATCAGAAAAAAATTGAAGAGCCGCCGGGGCATGACGATTGCGGAGCTGCTGGCCGCCACCATGGTCCTGCTGCTGGTGGTGACGGGACTGACTACCGGCATCAGCATGGCCTCCCGTCATTACACACGGTCGGTGCAGACCTCTGAGGCTCAGGAGCTTTACAGTACTCTCAAGACGATCCTGACCAATGAGCTGCGCTATACCACAGAGGTGGAGCTGACCGGCGATCAGGTCGATAAATTTTACAGTATTACCTATGCTGTACATAATGATCTGACAGCCCTGGTAGCCTTAAAAAGTGATACTGCCGCGGGCAGTGAGGAGACGGCGGACCACGGAGAGCTTGCGCTTGGCAGCGAAGGGGAGTATAATAGAATACTCGGAAGTGCCGCCTACCCGAATGGACTGACGGCGGCCGGCCTGATTGGCTATGATCAGGAGGCGGAGACCTTTACGGTCACCCTCTCCATCTATGATGCTTCCGATGAAGTGATCCTGGAGGAGGCCTTTATGGTCAGAGCCATGAATGAGGTGGCTGTCCACTGACCGGGCACTAAAGCCTGTAAGCACGGCCAAAACCGGTAAGCACGGCGAAAACCGATAAGAATGGCCGAAGTCTGTACGAACGGCCAAAGCCGATAAGAAAGGCCGAAGCCTGTACGAACGGCCCAAGCCGGTAAGCACGGCCGAAGCCGCTGAGAATGGAATTTGTAAGAAAAGATTTGAAGTCGAATCATATAGAATGATATAGAAAAATGGAGGTGGCCCCGTTGCCGATTAAGATATCCGACGATCTGCCGGCCAGACAGGTGCTTGAGGATGAGCATATCTTTGTCATGACCCAGACGAGGGCATTGTCTCAGGACATCCGCCCGCTGAAGATCGTTTTACTCAATCTGATGCCTACGAAGATCGAGACAGAGACGCAGATCCTGCGCCGTCTGTCCAATACCCCGCTGCAGATCGAGGTGACGCTGCTGCAGATGAGCAGCTATGTCTCCAAAAATGTTTCCGAGGAGCATATGCTGGCCTTTTATCAGACCTTCGATCAGATCCGTGAGGATTACTATGATGGTCTGATCATTACCGGCGCACCGGTGGAGCTCATGTCCTTTGAAGAGGTAGAGTACTGGCCGGAGCTGTGCGAGATCATGGCCTGGAGCCGGACTCATGTCCACTCGACCTTTCATATCTGCTGGGGCGCTCAGGCCGGTCTTTATTACCATTACGGCATTCAGAAGTATGTGCTGGAAAAGAAGGTCTCCGGTGTCTATGAGCATCGTCTGCTGACCCCCAAGTCCAGACTTTTCAGAGGCTTTGATGACGTCTTTTATTGTCCCCATTCCCGCAGGACCGAGGTCCGGGCAGAGGATATCGCAAAGGTACCCCAGCTGCGGATCATGGCCGATTCCCCCGAGGCCGGGGTCTATATTGTCGGCAGCACCGATGATTCCCAGTTCTTTGTCATGGGACATTCCGAATATGACGCGGATACCCTGAGGCGGGAGTATGTCCGTGATGTGGGCAAGGGACTGAACCCTGAGGTGCCCGCCCACTATTTCCCGGAGGATGATCCTTCCAGAGAGCCCGTCATGAACTGGCGCTCCGCCAGCACCTGGCTCTACTCCAACTGGATCAATTTCTTTGTATATCAGACCACACCGTATGAACTCAAAAACGGTGTCTTTGTGCCTGTAGATTAACAGATTTTAATGTCACCACGGCAGTGCGGGCGGCAGATAAGGCCGTCTTTTAGCAGCTGCAGACCAGAGGGAAAACAATGTCAGAAAAATATACGGGCCTGTCGGCCGGTGAAGTGCAGTCGAGGATCGATGCCGGCCGGGTCAATGTGACAGGCAGCAGTATTTCCAGGACAAAAAAAGAAATATTTAAAGCCCACCTGTGCACCTTCTTCAATTTCCTGAATATTTTCCTGGGTGTGCTGGTCCTTACCACAGGTCAGATCAAAAATCTGACCTTTATGCTGACCATGCTGGCCAACTGCGCCATCGGTATCATCCAGGAGCTGAGGGTCAAGAGCCTGGTGGATAAGCTTTCGGTCATCACGGCCTCTAAGGCCAAGGTCATCCGTGACGGGGAGCGGCAGGAAATCGCTCTGGAAGAGCTGGTCATGGACGATATCATGATCCTGGAGAGCGGCGATCAGATCGGTGCGGACTGTGTGGTCCTGGAGGGTCAGGGCATCGAGGTCAATGAGTCCATGATCACCGGTGAATCCGTGGCTGTCAAGAAGGGTCCCGATGATGAGATGATGTCCGGCAGCTATCTGACCGCAGGCAGCGGTGTGGCCAGGGTCATCCATGTAGGCTCTGAGAATTACGCGACCATCCTGGCTTCCCAGGCCAAGAATAAAAAGCGGGCCAGCTCCGAGATGCAGGATACCATTGCCCGGATCATTAAGGTGGTAGGTTTCCTCATCGTGCCGGTAGGCATCATGCTTTTCCTGTCCCAGAAGGCTATTGCCGGGACGACCACTTCAAACGCTATCATTACCACCGTGGCCGGTGTCATCGGCATGATCCCGGAGGGTCTGGTCCTTCTGACCAGTGTTTCCTTTATCGTGGGTGTCGGCAAGCTGGCCGCCAAAAAGGCCCTGGTCCAGGAGATGGAGGCCATCGAATCCCTGGCCAGAGTCGATGTGCTCTGTCTGGATAAGACCGGTACCATTACCACCGGTGAACTGGAAGTGGTGGATGTTGTGCCTACGGGAGAGATGGCACCGGAGCGTATCCGTCAGGTCATGAATGAGCTGACCTTTGCCTTCGGAGATGTCAATCCGACCCAGCAGGCTCTGATGAATTATTTTACCGAATCCCACAGCTGGCAGGTCAAAGAGGTCATTCCTTTCTCCTCCGCCAGAAAATACAGAGCTATCTCCTTTGAGGGAGAGGGGGCCTATGTGCTGGGTGCCCCGGAGTTTATCACCAAGGATGCGGCTCTGCTGGAAAAGAGCGGCAGCTATGCGGACCAGGGCCTGAGAGTCCTGCTGCTGGCCTATACCAATGCCCTGAGAGTCTCTGACGGCAGCATCGGCCAGGTGGTCCCGGCGGCGCTGATCGTGATCTCCGACTGTGTCCGGGAGGAGGCACCCAATACCTTTGCCTATTTTGAGTCCCAGGATGTGGCTATCAAGGTCATCTCCGGTGATAATCCGGCCACGGTATCCCAGATCGCTCAGAAGGCCGGCCTGGCAAGCGGAGATCGTTATATCGATGCCACCACCTTGCCGGAGGATTCAGAGGAACTGAAGGCTGTGGTAGAGGAATATACCGTTTTCGGCCGTGTGACCCCGGATCAGAAGCAGCGGATCGAGAAGGCTTATCAGGCCGACGGTCATGTGGTGGGCATGGTAGGCGACGGTGTCTATGATGTCCTGGCCCTCATGGATGCGGACTGCGGCATTGCTATGGCCGCGGGTGCCGATGCCGCCAAGCAGGTAGCCCATATCGTCCTGCTGGATTCTGATTTTGTCCACCTGAAGGAGATCGTGAGAGAGGGCCGTACCATTATCTCCAATATCGAGCGTGTCAGCTCCCTTTATCTGACCAAGACGATCTACTCGGTCCTGCTCAGCATTATCTTCACTATCCTGGGCAAGTCCTACCCTTTTGTCCCGATCCAGCTGACCCTGATCAGTACGGTCGCCATCGGTATCCCGTCCCTGATCCTGGCGGTAGAGCCCACAGAGAGCGTCAGCCAGGGCGGTTTTCTGAAGCATGTCCTGAGGGTGGCCCTGCCGGGAGCCTTGACCATGGTCCTCAATATGCTGATCATCCAGGGCCTGTCCGCTTATCTGGGCTTTGACACCGGCATTACCTCGACCTACAATCTGATCATCGCCGGCATCGTCAGCATGATGGTCCTGATCGCCGTCAGCACACCGATGAACCGGATGCGCACCGTCCTGTGCTATGTCAGCGGTATTATCCTGGCTGTCTGCATCATCCTCTGGCCGGCCCTGTTCAGCATTACATCGGTCTTCAGATGGCGGATGATCTTTATCGTACCGCTGGTCATCTTTACCTATTACAGTATGGAATACCTGTCCAGAGGTGTGCACTTCCTGCTCAGACGCCATATCTAGTCTGTGGTCTTGGGATATGGGAGGAGACGTTGACTGCCTGTAAAAACAGCCCATTTGATTACTGTGGTCTGAGGACATGGGAGAAGACGATTTTGCAGAGCTGCTCCGTCATCGGAAGCGGTCTGTGGATACAGGAGAAAATCTATGAGAGATACAAAAGCCATGGATAATTTTATCCATGCGCATATGGATGAATATCTGAAACTGATCTGCACGCTGACCTCCATTCCGGCCCCCACGGGCCGGGAGGGGCAGCGTGCTGCTTTTATTCTGGACTATTTGCAGACCCTGGGCTATGACGGCAGCTTCATCGATGAGGCCGGCAATGTCATCTGCCCGGTCTATCGCGGGGGCAGGGCTGTCTCAGAAGCGGCCGGGACAACCGGGGAGAGCCGGAAGATGCGGGAGGTCTCTGAGAGGCCGTCTGAAAAAACGTCTGAAAGGCCGTCTGAAAGGTCGTCTGAAGGACCGCTCCGACAGAAGGGTGATATCCGGAGGTCTGTGAGACTTTATATGGCCCATATGGATACGGTCTTTCCGGATGAGAAGATTTCCGTGACAGACACCGGGGACCGGCTCCTGGCTCCCGGTGTTGGGGATGATACGGCCAATGTCTGTGCTCTGCTGATGCTGCTGAAATATCTGCGGGAAGCGGCGGCACGGCCGCAGGCAGAGCCGTCAGGTCAGGGTACCTTAGCTGCCACATCTGTCAGAAGCCGCAAGGATACTGCCATAGTCGTCAGTGATACTGTCGCTGTCCGCAAGGATACTGCCGTAGTCGTCAGTGATACTGTCGGTGTCCGCAAGGATACTGCTGTAGTTGGCCGGGAGGATGTCAGGAGAGAGGCTCTTTTATGGGATCCGGTTTTCGTTTTTGATGTAGGCGAGGAGGGCCTGGGAAATCTGAAGGGGGCCAGGACCGCCGTCATGAGGTTTAAGGACGACCTGGCGGAGATGATCGCCGTGGATCTGGGTTATGACCGGATCTACACCGCCGCGGTAGGCTCCTGCCGCTATGAGATCACGGTCAGGACCGGAGGCGGTCATTCCTGGAACGACTTCGGGCGGCCGGGAGCCATTGCGGAGGCTGGCGGTCTGATCACCATGCTCGCTTCTCAGAAGCTGCCGGAAGAGGGGCGGTGTACCTGGAATATCGGAGAGATCCGGGGCGGTACCTCGGTCAATACCATTCCTTCCTCCTGCAGCCTGCTTTATGAGTACCGGGCAGATAGTGCCGAGGGCATGAGCCTGATGGAGGCGGGTCTTCGGCAGATTCTGGCTGATTTTGCCGCCGGGCACCCGGCCGCGGAGGTGACGGTGAGACTGATCGGGGAGCGGCCCTCCCAGGGCCGGGTAGATCCGGTCCGTCAGGCGGGGCTCTGTGACCTGGTCTGTGATGCCATCCGGGAGATCGGCGGCAGGACGCCGGAGACCATGGCCGGCTCTACCGACTGCAATATCCCGCTTTCCATGGGCATCCCGGCCATCTGCTTCGGCAGCTACAGGGGCGGCAGAGAGCATACCCGGGAGGAGTATATTGAAAAAGCTTCTCTGGAACCGGGGCTGAGGATCCTGTTCAGAATCTATGACCGGCTGCAGAGCCCTGAAGGTCAGGCATCCGATTTTGCCGGGAAGGCCATCCACGGATAAAGGGAAGGCAGGCCGGGGAGGCGGCAGCATCCTGTTGGGAAATTTTTCCTTGACAGGCGGCCATGGATACCCTAAAATATAGCCATATTTAAGGAGTCAAAGGGGACTCTGCAGGGCGGGTGTGCCCTGCAGGGTCCTTTACTGATTAGAGGGAGCGGATGCTCCCGGGGTTTACACACAGCTAATACAGAGTACATACAGGATAGGAGAAGAATGTATGCCGCATTATACCAAAAAAGATATTATACGCATGATCGAGGATGAGGATGTAGAGTTTATCCGCCTGCAGTTTACTGATATTTTCGGCACTCTTAAAAATGTCGCAGTGACCGCCAGTCAGATTGAGAGAATCATCGATAACGGTGCCATGTTTGATGCCTCCGCCATCGAGGGCTTTACGCAGATCGAGGAGTCGGATATGTTTCTGTATCCGGACCTGGATACCTTCGTCACCTTCCCGTGGCGTCCTCAGCAGGGCAAGGTAGCCCGAATGATCTGTGATGTCTATCGTCCGGACGGCGAGCCCTTTGAAGGCGATTCCCGCTATATCCTCAAGAAGGCTATTGCTGAGGCTCAGTCCATGGGCTATACCCTGGATGTGGGCCCGGAGCTGGAATTTTTCCTTTTTCATACCGATGAGGAGGGCATGCCCACCACCATCACCCGTGAAAAGGGCGGCTATTTCGACCTGGGCTCGCTGGATATCGGCGAGAATGCCCGCCGTGATACGGTCATGACCCTGGAGGAGATGGCATATGAGGTCGAGGCCTCTCATCATGAGGCGGCCCCCGGCCAGCACGAGATCGATTTCCGATATACCGATGCCTTAAGCGCCGCGGACAATATTATGACCTTCAAGCTGGTCATCAAGGCCATGGCCCAGCGCCACGGTCTCTATGCCTCCTTCATGCCAAAGCCTCTGACCGGCAGCGCCGGCAGTGGTATGCATATCAATATGTCCCTCAACAACCGGCAGGGTATCAATATTTTTAATGATCCCTCCGATCCCATGGGTATGAGCCCGGAGGCCTATTATTTTGTGGGCGGCATGATCAGGCACGCCGGCGGTATGAACCTGATTACCAATCCTATCGTCAACTCCTACAAGCGGCTGGTGCCGGGCTATGAGGCCCCCTGTCACGCAGCCTGGTCGGCTTCCAACAGAAGCCCGATGATTCGTATCCCGTCTACCCGGGGCAGCGGCCGGCGTATCGAGCTGAGGACACCGGATCCGGCAGCCAATCCTTATCTGACCCTGGCCCTGGCTCTGACCGCCGGTCTTGCCGGTATCCGGGAGAAGCAGCTGCCGCCGTCACCGATCAGCGGCAATATCTTCCGCATGACAGAGGCCCAGCAGCAGGCCGCCGGCATCGCCAAGCTGCCATCGGATCTGATGGAGGCTGTTAAGGGACTGGAGGCAGATGAGACCATGAAAGCCGCACTGGGTCCCCATATTACGGAGAAATACCTGGAGACTAAGCGCCGGGAGTGGGAGGACTATAGAAGAGCCGTTTCCCAATGGGAGATCGACCAATATCTCTACAAAATTTAGGAGCTTTCGCATGAAATGCCGGATCCGGCAGTATCCGTATGGGGCCGGAACTGAGCATTTCCGTGGACTGCATAGACAGAGCAGGGCAGACAGCATCGCTGCCGGAGCAGATCCGCAGCGGGCCGTCCTGCGCGAGACAATTGGCGGAATTTCCAAAGAGGGGGTGACATCATTTGACGGGCATCATTATTGTATTTCCAGCCCAGAAGGACGGCATGGCCATCCGGAGCCTTTTGGTGAAGCGGGGCTACCGGGTCCTGGGCGTCTGTACCGGCGGCGACCAGGTCAATCAGATCATTGACCGGACGCTGGAATCCGATGGCATCGTTATCTCCGGCTACAAATATCAGGATATGACCTGTATCGATCTGCTGGAAATGTTGCCGGAGACCTATCAGATGATCGTCATGGCCTCCGCGGGCCTGCTGGAGCGGGTCTATCATCCCGGCGTGATCAAGCTGCCGATGCCAGTCAGAGGCGAGGCCTTGGTGAATGTGATCGAGGAGACCGAGCTGCGGCTTTACCGGCTCCGCAAAAAGCGCCGGTCCCGGCCAAAGGAGCGCAGTCCCGAGGAGCGGGCCATCCTGGATGAGGCTAAGGCCCTGCTCATCAGCAAAAAGGGTATGACGGAGATCGAAGCCCACAAATACATTCAGAAAAACAGCATGAACAACGGCACCGGCATCATCGAGATGGCCCAGATGGTCATCCGTCTCTACAGTGACGAAGACAAGAAAGCATGAGGATCCCATATTTGTCTCAGGACAGAGAAGGGATCCTTATTTGTTGGCATCGGTTTCTTTAAGGATGTGACGGCACATCACATCGTCCGGCCTTTGCGGTGTCCGGGTCTGAGCGGCGTTCACATGGGCCGCGGCTATTGCGGCCCATGGCGATGATGCGCTGCGTCTGTTGCGGTCTATGGCGATGATGCGCTCCGGCATAAAAGTCTTTGCGGTTGTAAGTGAGGGCCGGATATGATAAAATAATGCGGACGGAGTGTGAGTGGTCATGGATAAAAAAGAAAAAACGCTGGAGGTTATCCGGCGCCTTAAGGAAGCCTATCCCGATGCGGATTGTACCCTGGAATACGATCAGGCCTGGAAGCTGCTGGTCAGTGTGCGGCTGGCTGCCCAGTGTACCGATGCCAGGGTCAATGTGGTGGTGCAGGACCTTTATGAAAGGTATCCGGATGTAGATGCCCTGGCGGCGGCCGAGCCGGAGGAGATTGAGGCGATTGTCAGACCCTGTGGTCTGGGTAAGAGCAAGGCCAGAGACATCAGTGCCTGCATGCGGGTGCTCAGAGATCGGTACGACGGCCGTGTGCCGGAGGATTTCGATGCGCTGCTGGCTCTGCCCGGTGTCGGACGCAAGAGTGCCAATCTGATCATGGGCGATGTGTTCGGCAAGCCGGCCATCGTTACCGATACTCACTGTATCCGTCTCTCCAACAGGATCGGCCTGGTAGATCAGGTGAAGGATCCCAAAAAGGTGGAGATGGCGCTATGGCAGCTGGTGCCGCCGGAGGAGGGCAATGCCCTTTGCCACCGTCTCGTGTACCACGGACGGGAGGTCTGCACCGCCAGGACCAGGCCCTATTGCGGCAGATGTGTGCTGGCAGATATCTGTGACAGGAACGGTGTATCGTGAGCAGGGGATATTCGGCAGGTAGATTTTTTAAGTTTGACTGCTATTTTGAAATTTTCAGAAAAAGGCTGGAGCAAAAACAGCTGATGGGCGAAGCGCCTGCGGAGGAATAGAAGATGGGATATGTATTAGGCGTTGATATCGGCAGTACAGCCACAAAAATCGTGGTACTTAATGCGCAGCGGCAGCCGGTGGTTATGGACAGAATGTCCGCTTCCGACCCCAAGGCCTCCCTTTTTGCGGCGGTGGGATCCGTCCTTTACGATTTGGGGATTGCTGTCAGCGAGGTGGAGGCCCTTATGATGACCGGTATGGGTGCCTCTTATATTAAGGGGGATGTGCTGGGCATACCGGTGCGCAAGGTCACGGAATTTGACGCCCTGGGCGCAGGCGGTCTGTACCTTTCGGGGAAGACGGAGGCGATCGTGACCAGTATCGGCACCGGGACCACGGTGGTCTATGCCGGACCTGAGGGCAGAGTGCATATGGGCGGCAGCGCCGTCGGCGGCGGGACGCTGACAGGTCTCTGCTCCAGACTCTTCGGCATCCGGGAGACCGATATCATCTCTGAGATGGCCGACCGGGGCGACCTTAAAAACGTCGACTGGGGTATTGCGGAGCTCTCCTGCGAGGACATGCCGTCCCTGCCGGATTACGCTACCTCCTCCAACCTGGGCAAGATGAAGAGTACGGCGACAGACGATGATGTGGCCCTGGGACTTTTAAATATGATCTATCAGACCTCCGGGACCATGGCGGTCTTTGCCTGCCGCAATAAAGGGCTTCGTGAGGTGGTCATGGTCGGCGGACTTTGCTGCCTTCACCATGCCGGCATTATGCTGGGCCGGGTCGGCGAGCTCTACGGGATCGACTTTATGATCCCCGACCACGCCGCCTATGCCACAGCCCTGGGTGCGGCCATGCTTTATTACGAATAGGCCCCGGGCGCGGACATCTGCTTGCATTTGTCAGGGCCGGAGTACAGGCCGGTATTTTTAAATGAAGAGAGACTGCCCGGATCGGCAGCAGACGGCAAGAGGCCGCAGATCATGGATCTGCGGCCTCTTAATATATACAGGAGCTAAATGCCCACGAAGACTCTTCGGACATTATCCATAATGTCCGGTCAGGTGTCCCGGGGCGACCTGTGGGTGGTTTGGACTGCCCCGACGACCGGCGGCTGCCTTATTGCTGGGCCAGCTCCTCGGCCAGAGCCTGGATCTTGGCTCTGCTCGCGTCATTTAAAGCGGACATGACGGTGACAGTGTTTTCAGCCCAGGTGATGTTCTTGGAGCCTTCCAGCATCTTCTTCATGATACGGGCAGCGGTAGCAGCCCAGGTACCGTTCTCGATGAGACCGATGGTCTTGTTCTGGAAATTGCGCTCAGTCAGATGATTGATGAACTCCTTCATGAATGGGAAGATATCGCCGTTGTAGGTGGTGGTGGCCAGGACGATCTTGCCATAGCGGAAAGCATCCTCTACGCACTCAGCCATATCGGCTCGGGCCAGATCATTGACGACGACCTTGGGGCAGCCCTTAGCCTCAAGGGCGGCAGCCAGCTCCAGAGCAGCCTGCTTGGTATTGCCGTAGACGGAGGTGTAGCAGATCAGGACACCCTCGCTCTCTGTGCGGTAGGAGGACCAGATGTCATAGAGGTTGATATAGTAGCCCAGGTTTTCTGTCAGGATCGGGCCGTGCAGCGGGCAGATAATCTGAATGTCCAGAGCGGCGGCCTTTTTGAGCAGGGCCTGGACCTGGGCACCGAACTTACCGACGATACCGATGTAGTAGCGGCGTGCCTCGCAGGCCCAGTCTTCCTCTTCCACATCCAGAGCACCGAACTTACCGAAGCCATCTGCGGAGAAGAGGACCTTGTCTGTGCTGTCATAGGTCACCATGACCTCCGGCCAGTGGACCATCGGGGCCATGACAAAGGTCAGAACATGATTGCCCAGGTTTAAGGTATCGCCTTCCTTGACAGCGATCTTGGCCTCCGGGAAATCTGTGCCGAAAAACTGCTTCATCATCTTGAAGGCAGCGGCGGTAGCGACGATTTTGGTGTCAGGATAGACCTTCATGAAATTCATGATATTGGCGGAATGATCCGGCTCCATATGCTGGACGACCAGATAATCCGGCTTGCGATCGCCCAAAGCCGCGGCGACGTTGCCCAGCCACTCATCGGTAAAGTGGGCATCGACAGTGTCCATGACCGCGATCTTTTCGTCTTTGATGACATAGGAATTATAAGCCATGCCGTTCTCGACGACATACTGGCCTTCGAAGAGGTCCACGTCGTGGTCATTGACGCCGACATAGATGATATCCTTTGTGATTTCCATTGAAAATTCCTCCCTTTTAAATGATGCTTTTAAATGATAGAGCCTTGAAACAGAGCCTTGAAATATAGCTTTAAAATAAAGCTGAGCGAAATGAGACTTTCGCGTAATTTATGCTATAATAGCTTTGCATAGCACATTCATTCTAGCATGACAGTGTTAAAAATTCAATGGTGCCTGTTCGGAGGATTTTATGGGATTATTCGGAAAAAAGAAAACAGTGGAAAAAAGAGACTATGACAGGGAGCATCTGATCCCGGTCCTGCACTGCAGCATCTGCAACG
>R11__coassemble_1666_pt1 | contig 12113 bp, 11 predicted proteins | sample R11__metabat2_low_PE_030 | metagenome-assembled genome bin R11 | reverse complement strand
GTAGGTATCGGTCCCGGTCAACGTGGCCACCAGCAATGCGCTGGTGGAGACCGGTGAGCAGCGGTCCCCGAAATAGGCTCCGGCCAGGATAGCACCGCCGGTCCAGAAGGGAGAGATACCCATGGCATTGGCGATACTCATGCAGATCACGCCCATGGTCGCTGTGGTGCCAAAGGAGGTGCCCGTCAGCACCGACACCATGCAGTTAAACAGAAAAGTCAGCAAGATAAAGATTTCCGGCCGGATCAGGCCGCCGGCATAGCAGACGATGGTCGGTATGCAGCCGCAAAGCCGCCAGAGGCCCGTCAGCATACCGATGAAAATAAAGGTCGTCAGGATATTGCCGGCCTTTTTAAGTCCGGTCAGGCACATATGGGTAAGTTCTCCCGGCCTGAAGCCTCTCAAGGCCGCGTCCGCAAGAAAAAGTACCAGCCCCGCAAGCAGGGCCAGTACCGTATTCACGTCCAATGCCACCGAGAGCATCAGGATCAGGCAGAACATACCCAGTATCAGTACATTCCTCTTTGTATTCATATTAATAATAGTGGACGACGTAGCGGTCCCGGCCGGATTCCTTGGCCTCGTAGAGGGCCTCATCCGCCAGCCGGATCAGCTCATCGGCATCCGTGGAATCATAATCGTGGAAATAGGCAACACCGATGCTGGTGGTCACATGGACAGTGTCCGTCTCATTGCTGTAGCTGCGGCGCAGCCCTTCCAGACACTGCTCGATCCTGGTGAGGGTCACACCCCTGGGGATATCGGTCAGGAAGACGCAGAACTCATCACCGCCGAAGCGGCCGATGATATCCGTCCGTCTGAAGATGGTCCGCAGGACGGCCGCGGCATCCCTCAGCGCCTCATCGCCCTGCATATGCCCCAGCTTGTCATTGACATCCTTGAAATGATCCAGATCCAGGAACATGAAGACGATATCCTGGCGGGACTGGCTGCAGAGGGCCTGCTTGACATCCTCCCACATGGCTCTCTTGTTGAGCAGACCGGTCAGGGCGTCGGTCCGGGACTGCAGCAGCAGGGTCTGACGGCTGCGGTACTCCTCATCAATATTCCTGAAGCCCAGGACGATCCTGCCCGTCACGGCCGCCTTGCCGCTGGCGACCTTCAGCTGGCAGTAAACCATCTCGCCCAGCCGCTCGGAACGGTAATTGATATTGAAATAATGATTCTCCTGCAGCAGCTCCCGGATACGGTCCGGCTGCAGAGCCGCCCGCATGACCTCCCGGTCCTCCTCGACGACGTAATGGTCGATATAATAACCAATCATCTGCCGGAAGCTGGAGATGGTACTCATAGGATTCCCTACCAGGGTCTCCGTAATATCGTTCATACGGAAAGGCATATAGGTGTCTCCGTCCAGATCGGCGAACATCACATTGGCATAATCCACCGTCAGGCCGTCCACCATCAGCATATAATCCTGCTTTTCCTGCTCTACGGCCAGCAGCTCCCTGGCGGAATACTGACGGGCATCGCCGCCCACGGCTGCGGTCACATCTGTATAATAGCCGATGGCTGTATCCGGCTGCCCCTGAGCATCCCGGGTCGTAACACCCACGAACTGGATCCATACTGTCTCCCGGGTCATGGTCTTAAAGGGTAGGCGGAAGGAATATTCCACGCCCTCTTCGGCCTGATAGATCATCTTCGTATATTTTTCCACCATCGGGACGCCGACACCTTCGATAATGCCTCTGTCCATCAGAATCTGCGGATAATTGGGCACGACGGCCGTCTCCGCCGCCATCAGCGGACTGATCCTTCCCATGACTTCCGGATCCGCCGCATTGATCATATAGATCGTGCGTGTCTTCAGGTCCCATTCCCAACTGTTCATCCTGGCCAGCTTCAGAGTCGCCAGCAGTTTTTTCTGCACGCGCTGAAGCTCTGCGATTTTGTCTGACATATTTGTCTCTCTCCCCACTGTCTTCCTGCCGGAAAGCTCATGCACAATAGTCCGAAATATTATAGCACATATCACATTAAAGTGCTATTGCGTGAAAGGAAAATTTTCCAAAACAGCATTTTCCCATCTCAAAGACAGCAGCAGGTAAAACGGACATAAGGCCGTTGATCTCTCCACAGCCTATGAAGCAATACGGATGGTTCCGCTTCAGCTGAATGACAGATGATGCTTATTCCTTCCTGAGTTAGCGTTTATCCTGCAGCCATCCTCCGGAACTGCTTATGCTGCGGCCATCCTGCGGTTCCGATGATTCTGCTGCCATCCTGCGGTTCCGATGATTCCGCAGCCATCCTTGTCAAATGATGCGGTCTGGGGTAGAATGAAGGGTAAAGCAAACGCAGTGCAAAGTAAACCCAGCCGGAAGGAGATCGTCATGCCGCTGATCAATCACACGGAAAATGAAAAAATGGGGCCTCTAATGAAGGCCATCAAAGCTGTCCACAGCGTTACGGCCGGACAGGACACAGCGGAGGCGCTGAAGCGTCAGCGGGCTTCCATGGAGCTTTTCTCCAGGCTGGTGACCCCGTCCGCGGGGATCCGGGTGGAAGGTTTTCAGGTGGGAGAGATCCCCTGCGAGCTGATCACACCGGATTTCGCCCACAGATCCGACCGGATCATCCTCTACTGCCACGGCGGCGGCTACACCTGCGGCGGTCTTGGCTATGCCAGGATCCTGGCGGACAAGCTGGCCCTGGCCGGCGGCCTGCCGGTGGTCTCCTTTGAATACCGGCTGGCGCCCGAGCATCCCTACCCGGCCGCGCCCGAGGATGCCATGGCAGTCTATGACTACCTGCTCCATCAGGGCTACGGCAGCCGGGAAATCATCCTCTGCGGCGATTCCGCCGGCGGCAATCTGGCCCTGGAGCTTTGCCTGCAGCTCAAGGCAGAGAACCGTATCCAGCCAAGAGCCATGGTGCTCTTCAGTCCCTGGACAGACATGCGCTGCACCGCCTCCGCCTATGAAAAATACAAAGAGGTCGATCCCCTGATCACCCGGGAATATGTGGAAATGGTCCGCACGGCCTACGCCGGCATGGAAGCGGATTTTAACGATCCGGGACTGAGTCCGCTGCTGGCCGACCTGGACGGGCTTCCGCCCACACTGGTGCAGGTAGGCAGCAATGAGATCCTGCGGGGAGACTCCGAGATCCTGGTGAAAAGGATGATCTCCGCCGGCTGCCATGCCCGCCTGGAGATTTACAAGGGCGGCTGGCATGTCTTCCAGCAGATGCCGATCCTCAGGGCCACCCACGCCATGGAAAAGGCCGGCGAGTTTATCTTATCTCTGTAGCAGCGTAAAGCGCTGCGGCCTGCGTTTACACGATGGCACGGCCAAAGCCCTGCCGAAATCTTTGATTTTATCCCGGCACTGCGGCCCCCTGGCAGCCCACCATCTGATTCGGCTGTACATTGACAGGCACAATCATTGACAGACATCGCCATTGACAGACAGACGCAGTTATTGACAGGCAAACGCAGTTATTGACAGGCAGACATAGTTATTGACAGACAGACGCAGTTATTGACAGGCAAACACAGCTATTGACAGACACAGCTATTGACAGGAGAGCACTATGGAAAGCAATGAATGGTATAAAGTGGACAATGTGGCCAAGGTCTTTTTGTCCTCTTATAACAGACGGGACACCCGGTGTCTGCGGGTCTCCTGTACGCTGAAGGAGCCCATCAATCCCATCCTGCTGACCGAGGCCCTGATGGCGACGATCCGCCAGCGCCCCCTCTTCCAGGTCCGGATCCGGCGGGGCTTTTTCTGGCATTATATCGAGCCGACGGGTGCCGTGCCTGTGGTGGAGGAGGAGCACCGGCGACCCTGCCCCCTGCTCTACGGACCCGGCTACAAGGGCATCCTCCATTATGAAGTCACCTACTACGGCTGCCGCATCAATTTCGACATTTTTCATGCCCTCAGTGACGGCACCGGTGCCCTGGATTACCTGAACAGCCTGGTGACCAATTACCTCAAGCTGGCCCATCCGGCAGATCTGGCCGATTATACGCCCCAGATCCATTCCTCGGAGGATATGCGGCAGGAGGACAGCTTTGAGCATTACTATGAGAGCCGCAGCAGGGTCAGCCCCGGGACCAAAGTGCCCAGGACCCCCTTCTCCTACCATATCAAAGGAGGCTGCCTGCCCTACAATCAGCTGCAGTTTTTCCGGCTGTCCATGCCGACGGAGGAGCTGATGGATCAGGTCAGAGCCCACCATACCACGGTCACCGTCTACCTGGGAAGTCTCATGATGCTGGCCATCCGCAGCAATATGCCCGCCAAGGAAAAGGACAAGCCGGTGACCATCTCGATCCCGGTCAATCTGCGCAGCTATTTTGAGTCGGAGACCTCCCGCAACTTCTTCAATAATGTCTATGTCTCCCATACCTTCACCGGGGAGGAGACCCTGGACAGCCTGATCCCGGAATTCGATCAGCATCTCCGGGAGGCACTGACGCCGGAGATCATCCGCAAGCAGATGAATAGCTTTTCCCGGCTGGAGCACCTGGTGCTCATGCGCCTGGTGCCGCTGGCCATCAAGATCCCGGTCATCCGCTTTTTCAGCCGGATCGAGGACCGCAAGGTCACAGCCGTGATCTCAAACCTTGGCCGGGTCGCCCCCGCACAGGAGCTGACCCCTTATATTGAGGATTACAGCGCCTACTGCAGTCACAACGGCCTCTTCACTACGGTCACCAGCTTCGGCGGTCAGACCATTATGGGCTTTTGCTCTGCCTACAGGCATACGGATGTGCTGATGAATTTCATCCATCTGCTCCGCAAAGAGGGATTGACGCTGACTGTCTATGCATCGGAGGTGTTCAGATGAGAAAATGCCTTAGCTGTGATATCATGGTAGGCGGCAGGCACCAGCTCTGCCCCATCTGCCACAACCCCTTAAGTCCCGGCGAGGACAGCCCTTATATGTGGCCGCCCGCAGGCCGGATGAAGGCCGCGACCCTGCTCTACAAGCTGCAGCTTTTCCTGGGACTGGCCCTGGGGGCCATCTCATTGATCCTGGATTTTATCCTGGATGTCAATCTCCTGCCCCGGCACTGGAGCCTGATCGTGGTGCTCTGGATCGTCGCCCTGGAGCTGATGCTGCTGCGCCTGATCAAGACCCTTTTCAAGCTGGCCGGAGTCTTCACCATGGGTGCAGTGGATTTCATGCTGCTCATCATGGTGACCGGACACTATTTCGGATATTTTGACTTATGCCTGAACTATATCTGTCCGATCATGATCATGACGATGCTGATCCTGAATTTCGGCTTTTCCCTGGCCGACAGGTCCGAAAACAGCATGGTCTACCTGCTGGGCAACATCCTGGTGGGCCTGATCCCCTACATCGTCCAGTTTGTAAAGCACGGCAAGCAGACCATCTCCCTGCCCTGGACCATCTGCATGATCATCAGCATCGTGACCTTCATCGGCATCGCCGTATTCAAGGGCCGGGAAGTCCTGCTGGAGATTCAGAAGCGCCTGCATGTGTAGACAACAGCCAACAATCCACAATAAGCAAAACGCAATAAGCAATCGGTGGTATGCAATACTCGATATGCAATTGGTGGTACGCGATATGGCATAAAAAATAGACAGCATACCATTATCGGTACACAGTTTCATGTGCCTGGGGCTAGCCATCGCGCCAACGACTTGGTACAATGAATACTGGATCTGCCACAGACCACACGCAATACACGATAAGAATACTGATATATACAAGGAGTATGAGAAAACCATGAAATTTGAAAAAGATGCAATGACCCTTTACGCCGTAACAGACCGCAGCTGGCTGGGGGAGGAGACACTTTATGCGCAGGTGGAAAAAGCCTTAAAGGGCGGCGCTACCTTTATTCAGCTGCGGGAAAAAAAGCTGGATAAGGAAAGCTTTCTGGCAGAGGCCATCGAGATCAAGAAGCTCTGCCGGGCCTACCACGTGCCCTTCGTCATCAATGATAATGTAGAGATCGCCCTGGCCATGGATGCGGACGGTGTCCATGTCGGCCAGAGTGACATGGAGGCCGGCAATGTCCGGGCTCTGCTGGGACCCGACAAGATCATCGGTGTCTCCGCCAAGACAGTGGAGCAGGCCCTGCTGGCACAGGAAAGAGGGGCGGACTATCTGGGCTGCGGCGCTATGTGGTCCACCGGCACCAAGGATGACGCTTCTGTCATTACCAAAGAGGCACTGAAGGCCATCACAGAAGCGGTAGATATCCCGGTCGTCGCCATCGGCGGCATCAGCAGCGATAACCTCATGGAGCTGTCCGGCACCGGCATCGACGGCATCGCCGTAGTCAGCGCCATCTTCGCCCAGAAAGACATCGAAGGCGCCACAAGAGCCCTGCTGGCCAGGACCAAAAAGATGCTTGAGGGATGATGACTTTCGTAAAGTCTGTACAGCGATCAGGCCTCAGAGATGAATACCGGATTACCAGGTGATTCCTCGAACCCAGCCCAGGGCACTGGCCTTCGTCACTGGCTCAGAGATGCATACCGGATTACCAGGTGATTCCTCTCCGCCAGATATAAAACAAGCCATGACTGCGCACTGTTCAGTGTCTGCAGTTATGGCTTGTTTTCATATGACGCTTTATCCACAGGAATATCCGCCAGCCAGGCATCCTTCCCCTATCGCCTGGTAGGATTAGTTCATATCTATAGGGATACCTGAGATGATCATGCAGCTATCTTTACCGGTAGAATCGGCTTATATCCACAAGGATCCACGGAATGACGATGTGGGTTTTAGTACAGGACCTTGTCCAGCTCGACCATCATGGTCTTGAGGTTGAAAGGCTTTTCGACAAAGCCGTCCATACCTGCGTCCATAGCCTTTTCCCTGTCCTCGGGGAGGACACTGGCGGTCATGGCCAGGATAGGGATCTCGGACATGCTGCGGTCTTTGAGCCCGCGAATGACTTTGGCCGCAGTGATGCCGCCCATGTTCGGCATGACCAGATCCATGAGGATACAGTCATAGTAGTTCTTGGCGGCCTTTTCCAGCATGGCGACGCAGATGATGCCGTCCTCTGCGGTCTCTACCAGGAAGCCGGCCTCTGTCAGCAGGGCTGTGACGATCTCACGGTTGAGCTCATCATCCTCTGCCAGCAGGAGTCTGCGGCCTGTGAAGCGGCCGGGATCGATGTCCTTATCCTCCTCCGGGAGAATCTCCATCTCCGCGACTCTGTGGTCCAGGGTCACGGTGACCTTGGTGCCAAAGCCGACATGGCTCTCTACCTGGATGCTGCCGCCGAAAAGATCCGTCAGCTGTTTGACAATGGCCATGCCCAGACCGCTGTCCTGACTGTAGGACCGGCCGGTCTCCTGCTCAAAGGCGTAGCCGTCGAAGAGGTGCTCTACCTGCTCCGGGGTCATGCCCAGGCCATTGTCCTCAAAGGTGTACTGCATCCTGCAGGTCTGCGCGTCGCCGCAGGCCAGCTGCCGGGAGGTGAATCGCACGATCCCGCCCGGTCTGGAGAACCGGATGCCGTTATTAAGGACATTGGTAAATATCCTGACCAGCTTTTCGCTGTCGGTATAGACGGTGCTCTTGGTGATCTCCGTCTCCTGGATGACCCGGATGCCGTGCCTTTTGGCGGCAGCGGACTCCTGCTCTACAGCTCTGGCGATAAGGACCTCCAGGGAAGCGATCTCCTCTGTCAGCTTGGTATTGCCGCTGCGCAGCCTGGCCAGGTCCAGAGCATTGCCCATCATATTCAGGATGCTCATACCGGAATCCTGGATATTATCCACGTATTCGGAGATCTTCTCCTCTTCTCTCAGATGGCTGCGGATCATATCGGAATAACCCATGATCGCATTCAGGGCGGTCCTGACATCATGGGAGATCAGGGATATAAACTGCAGCTCCTCACTGTCTGCACCCTGGCCCTTTTGGGACTTGCGGAGCTTGCGCTGGTCCTTGGCGACCGTACGATGATCCTCCGGACGCTTGACATCCGGCGGAATAGCCCACAGGTTACCTATTTTCCTGGCGCCGGGCAGCTTGCCGGAGGTGCACAGCATCTGGACACGCCTGACTGTGATCCCCCACTCCTCAGCGACCTCTTTAATTGACTTAAATTCTTCTGCCATAAATACTCACTCCTTCGACGTAAATCAAGCTCATCCTCTCTGTATTTCGCGAAGTTTTCGTTAATTCTTATTATAGTCAAAATGAAAGACTTTGTCAACTTTTCATGGCATATACTTCGTCAATATTTCGCATAAAAGGCAGATTTTCAGACTCCCCATTGCATTTTACGGGCATAAATGCTACAATGCAGACATGGGAAGCCATAGGCGGCTGCCTCAAGTGAGTACTACAAAAAAATAGCTGTCACTGTGGCAAGCGATAGCAGCTATTCGTTTCTGTAAATATCGTATAAGAGACTTACAATCGCAGTAATCAGTAGTCCTGTCTGTATGATATCAGATAGTGTTAACTTCATATTGCAGCCCTCCTTTCGTGAGATCAGAGAGCAACGCCCTCTGCCGGGTTGACAGAGGCAGCCGCCATGGCCCATGGTTTCCCATGCATTGAATCATATCACGTATAAAATTTTATGGTTCGTTTTTCGACAAAGTTTTTTTATTCCTCTTCGGACATTTCCATATAGGCCTGTGCGATCCGCCTGTAATCAAAGTCACGGCGGATTTTTTCTGCCCGGAAGTCATCCCCCTCAGCGACATATTCATAGATGTAGCGGCCGGTATCGTCGATGGTATCGCCGATGATCCTGGCGCCGACAATGTAGTGCTTGCCTTCGAAGTCAAATTCATCGACAACGGCCAGCTCTGCTTCGGAGCCGTCTCTGGTCGTGACCATAAATGTGGCATACTCTTCAAATTCTTCAGACATTGTATACTCCCTCTCCCCTGTCCCCCTACGGAGGGCATTTTCTTTCTCCTGTCCCATCACAAGGAACATCGGCGCTCTGCCATATAGGCAACTATGGCTGTGCCATGAGAAACCGGGTAATTGCCTACTATACAGATAGCCCTAAAAGAGCTGTCTCTGCCCGGCCCGATCCGGGCTGGCTGAGGCAGCTCCTGTAGTGCACTATAACATACTTAAAAGGATGCTGACGGTATTTTTAAGTACTATACAAACTTGACGGATACGCTGCCCATGCCTGTGAAGGAGGCGGTGACGGTGTCGCCGGCCTCGACAGGGACAGCGGCAGTCAGGGCACCGGCCAGGACGACGCTGCCTGCAGGCAGCTCCAGACCATAGCTGCCCAGCTTGTTGGCCAGCCAGGCGATGGCTGCGGCGGGATTGCCCATGACCTCCGCAGTCGTGGCGGAGCTGATATGGACACCGTTTTTCTCAAAATTCATGCCGGTGAGGCGCATGTCCACATTGGCAATGGGGGTCATAGCGCCGCCGAGGATGAAGCCGCTGGAGGAGCCGTTGTCGGCGATGGTATCCTGGAGTTTGACCTTCCAGTCCCTGATCCGGGAGTCTACCAGCTCCAGGGCGGGGACGACATAGTCGCAGGCGTCATAGACATGTACGACGGTAATGCCGGGGCCCTTGAGGGCTTTTTTCAGGCAAAAGGCCAGTTCACCCTCAATCTTGGGGGCAATGAGGGTGTCACGGCGGACATCCTGGCCCTCCAGAATCCACATCTTGTCAGTAAGGAAGCCGAAGTCCGGCTCATGGACGCCGATCAGGGCCTGCATGCCCTTGCTGGTGAGGCCGATCTTGGCGCCGACGATGGTCTCGCCGTCTGCGACCTTCCTTTTGATATTGGCCAGCTGTACCTGATAGGCATCGTCGACGGTCATCTCCGGCCAGGTCAGGGTCAGCATGTCAATGGCTTTGATCTCTTTTTCCGCGTCATAGAGCAGATCTGCTGCTTTTTTTATATCCATTTTCCGTTCTCTCCTGTTGTCAGTTATTTGTATTGCTGCTTCATCATCTGTTTCCCGGTGAATGCATTGCCTGGGCGGCCTCTGCCGCAGACGGATCCAGGCTCACATCATGATCAGTCGTCATCCTCATCAAAATCCTCGTCCGCGTCGTTTCTCCAGCGGGCGTAGCTGAGGGCAGTGCTGCCCTTGCTGCTGATCCTCTCTGTGGGTTCTACGGGCTTGTCCATCCAGGGCCTTGGCGTGGTTCGCTCTGCTGCCCCTGCAATCGCGGCATCATTACCTCCGTCTGTGCTACATTTGGTCTGTTCCTCTGCTGATATCGGGGCGCCTTCTGCGCCGTTTTCTGCGGCCAGGGCGGCTGCTGCTGCTCTCTCCTCGGCAGCTCTGGCGGCGGCGGCTCTCTCGGCAGCTCTGGCGGCGGCTCTGGCTTCCTCAGCGGCTTTGGCTGCGGCTTCTCTTTCAGCTCTGGCGATGGCTTCCGCCTCGGCTTTGGCAGCTGCTTCCGCCTCGGCCCGGGCCTTTTCCTCAGCCATGATCGGCACATTGGTCTGCCAGATGCTGCGGGCAATGAAGACGATGGCGATGGCGATGATCCATACGGCGATCTCCGTGACGATGATGCCGGCACCGAGACCATTGATGATGACAGCCGCTGCGTCTAAGATCACATGGAGGATGACGGCCAGCCAGTAATACATATTTTTGCGGCGGGTGACCGCAAACCAGACGATGACCGACAGGGCGACCTGAGCGGTCACGGCGGCCAGACGCTCGACACCGCTCATCATGAACTGCCAGCTGGGGGTGCTGATGAGGGCATCGGCGACCTCCTGCATGGCTGCGCCGCTGGCGGCATCCAGGGAAGCGATGTTGCTGGCCAGCTCACCGGAATTGATCATGGATACATAGATCATGTACTGGATCATACCGAAGGTCAGGATCGTGAAAGCCTCGATGCCGCCGTGGCCGGCGCCGTACATGATGGCATAGTGCGGATCGTCATGATACTTTTTCATGAAGAGCCGCATGGTGATCAGGCGGCCGGTCTCCTCGAAAAGTCCGGCCATGAGGCCTCCGTAGATGGCATAAAGGATCAGATTGTTCTGAATCAGGGCGCCCGTGTCGGAGGACAGGAAAATCCCGTGGAAGGACTGCTCCAGAATATTGGCAAAGAGCAGCATGGTGGCTGCGCCCAGGAAGAAGGGCCCTGCCTTGATCCCGTATTTTGTCTTAAGGTAAAGGACCAGACCCACAGGGATCAGGATACCCAGGATCATGTTCACAAGAATAAATAAAATAGTGGCTGAAGATACCATAAACTCTCCTCATAGATGCAAATAGATTTTTCGCAGCAGCAAGCACCTGCCGCGATCAGTCCGCGGGCATATCACCGCCGGGAAACCCTCTGATAGGCGATTCTCGGCGAGCCGTCGTCGACATAGATCGTGCCGCAGGCTTTGTAGCCCCGCTTTAAAAGCAGATGGTGCATGATGGCATTGTCACGGTGGGTATCTACCCGGATGTCCGGGATCTGTGCCTCGCACCAGTCAAAAATAAAATTCAGCATGCCGCTCTGCCGGCCGGAGGCGGCCAGCCGGTGGATGACACCGTAAGGAGCATCACTGAGCCAGGCTCCATCCTCAATGACCGCATAGGTAGGATCATCGCCGATGATAAAGGCAAAGACTGCCAGCAGATCATCCCCCTCGGTGACCACATAGGACTGCCCCAGGTCAATGTCCCGGCAGATCACTTCGGCAGAGGGCCTGTTATCCCGCCACTGATGAGGATTGCCGTTTAATTTCATCTGCTGCCTGGCATAGGCATAAATTTCCAGCAGTGCCGGCAGGTCCGCCGGCACTGTATGTCTGATTTTCATACTATTTAACTTCGACCAGTTCGATCTTGAAGTTCAGCTCCTTGCCGGCCATGCGGTCATTGGCATCGAAGGTGATTCGATCTCCCTCACGGGCGATGACGGTGACTGCGAAGGGCTGGCCCATCTGATTGACCAGGTAAACCTGCTGGCCCACTGTCAGATCCTCGGAGCCCGGCAGCTGAGCCACATCGATGGTGAAGATGGCATTGGGATCGGCCTCGCCGTAGGCCTCCTCCGGCATCAGGTGGACATTGATGATCTGACCGACCTCCATGTCGGCCACCGCCTTGTCAAAGCCCTTGATCATCATACCGCCGCCGCAGACGAACTCCAGCGGCTCACCTCTGTCATAAGAG
>R11__coassemble_1658_pt1 | contig 12138 bp, 9 predicted proteins | sample R11__metabat2_low_PE_030 | metagenome-assembled genome bin R11 | reverse complement strand
GCTGCCGGGTCTCTTCGAGGGGGGGGGGCGGGGCCTGGGGGGGTGCACTGGTGCCGGGGCCGGCGTTGCCCATGGTCTCATAAGCATGGATAAGGGCCTCTCTGACAGAGTCAGGTCTTTGCAGAGAGGTGGCTGCACAGTCCAGATAGATCATGGCTTTACGATCAGATCCGCTTCCGTCATTTTGGCAGCAATATCATACATATTGGTGACACTGCCTACCTTCAGCTGCCCGGTCAGCTCGTAGAAATCGAGGCAGGTGCCGCAGGAGAGGATCTCGCAGCCCTTAGCTTCCAGGTCCTTCAGGTCATCGATCAGCGGAGAATCCCCGGTGGTGAGTTTGACGCCGCCGTTATAGAAAAGGATCGTATCAACCGGCTCCTCCTGTGCGGCCAGGGCGTAGACAAAGCCCTTCATCAGGACAGCCCCCAGCTCATCATTGCCGGTGCCCATGGTCTCCGAGGAAATGACAGCCACCCTTTTCTTTTTGGCCGGCACAGGACAGACGACAGGCTCCTCGACGGCTGTTTCCTCCTTCTCAGGCTCCTGGGGATGCGCTGCGGCCTCCCGGGCCTTATCACCGTTTTTAACATTGATGATGACACGGAATTCATCGGAATCCAGCTGCTCACTGCGGGCCTCCAGCCCCTTCTGGGCCGCCATCTTTTTCAGATTCTGGACGGCAATCTCATTGTCCACCATGGTCTCTACGATGCCGTTGCCCACCATTTCTTCGATGGCCTTTTTGGTCTTAATGACCGGGATCGGACAGGGATCTCCCATCGCGTATACTACCTTAATCATACTTCTCCCCCAATTTCTATTTCATACACTATGAAGAGGCCTGAGGCCTCAGATTAATTTTTATTTTTCCGGACGAGGATGGCCCGATCCTGCCTGTCAAGGAGGCGGCCCGCATAGCCCGCCGCCAGGCCGGCCGCGTTAAGCTCTGTCAGAACAGCCGGCGCCTCTGCTGCCGGCACTGCGGCCAGGAGTCCTCCGGAGGTCTGCGGATCAAAAAGGACCTCCTCCATGGCAAAGCTGATGCCCTCCTCAAAGCGGACCTGATCACCCACATAATTGCGGTTTTTCTGACCGGCACCGGTGGTCAGAAACTCTGCGGCATAGGCAAGCGCCGCGTCAAAAACCGGCAGGGTCTCTGCCCAGACCTCTGCGCTCAGACGCTCCCCCACGACCTCCATCAGATGCCCCAGAAGGCCAAAGCCGGTGACATCGGTGCAGGCGTGCACCTCATGGCGGCGCAGGATCTCCGACGCCTGCCGATTGAGCCTGCACATGGAATCCACGGCCACTCCCAAAGCGCCCTTTGAATCCTCGCCTACCCGGGCCGCGGCGCAGATGATACCCACGCCCAAAGGCTTGGTCAGGATCAGCAGATCTCCCGCCCGGCCGCTGTCATTGGCCAGGATCCGGTCCGGATGCACCGTACCCATGACCGACAGGCCGTATTTCACATCGGTATCGGCAATGGAATGGCCTCCGGCCAGGCTGCCGCCGGCCTCCGTGACCTTTTCACTGCCGCCCCGCAGGATCTCTCCCAGGATATTCAGATCCATCTTTTCCGGGAAACAGACGATATTCAGGGCTGTTTTCACCTCACCGCCCATGGCATAGATATCGCTGAGGGCATTGGCTGCCGCGATCTGCCCGAAAAGATAGGGATCCTCCACCATCGGCGGAAAGAAATCCAGGGTCTGGACGATAGCCAGATCCTCAGACACCCGGTAGACAGCCGCATCATCATGGCTGTCATAGCCGATCAGCAAATTCGGATCCGCCGGTCCTTTGGGCAGTTTTTCAAGCACATGGCTCAGCAGGCCGGCTCCCAGCTTGGCTGTGCAGCCGCCGCCCTTACAGAAGACGATTTTTTCTTTCATGTCCCGCTCTTAGTTGAAGTAGACCAGATCCTCCGCGGGCGCGTCGGTAATGGCAATCTTCTTTGCATAAAGGACCGGTCCCTTGCCGCCGTACTCTCTGCGGCGCTCATAGCGGATCTGGGCTGTCAGCATGATCCACTGGCCATGCTGCAGGGCATCCAGCTGATTGCTCTTGCAGAGGAAGCCGATGAAACGGATATCCTCCGCACAGCAGGTCATGGCATTGCGGCCCGGCACAAAATAGCCCTTCTGGAATTTGCGGTTTTTCATGACCTTGGCCCGGAAATGGACAGTCTTGCCGTTGTAGCGATCCTCTGCCTCTGTAGCATCGATGTACCAGATACCGTAATCGTCATCCTCGATCTCGATGACATCGGCATTCAGATCATAGGGTGGGACGTCCCGGCCCAGCTCGATCATGCGGCCGTCCACATGCTCAAACATCATCTGCACATCTCTGTTGAGGGCCTTGGCGATCCGTCTGAAGCCCGGCAGATCCATCTCCTCAGTGCAGCGGTTAAAGATCAGCAGCTCGCTGACCTTGATCACATTGCCGATGATGGCCTTCATATTGCTGAGATAGACATTAAAGGTGGTGGCGTCGATCATGGTCACGACCTGATAGATCTGCCAGCCCTTCGGCATATGGACACTGAAGATGGTATCCACATCCCACATACCATTATATTCTACGAAGACCCGCTTCGGACGGTAAGCATTCTGACAATTCTCCAGGAACTCCTCATTCAGCTCAGACTCATCCTCCAGGGTAATGACATCAATATTGCACTTAGCCGCGGCCTTCTCATCGACCTCGACCTCGCCTTCCTCGCAGCTGATCAGCAGATCCTTTTCTCCGTCCGCAAACTCACCGCTCTCAAAAATTTCCTGTATAAAGGAAGACTTTCCACTCTCGAGAAAGCCCATGACCAGATATACAGGGACTTCCAGTTTATCCATCTGATCGCCTCCGATCTTATTGTTTAAAATATGGTTTTTATGCCAAATAAATATTATACATCAGTCCATCGGCATTTGCAAATCTATCTGAAGATTCCCTGACAGACGCATATCCATCTGAGAATTTTATGGCAGATACATATCCGTCAGGCAGGTATCCGGGAATTCGGCCGACAGTCCCAGCCGGCTTACAGAGTCTTCGTAAAGGCTGTCAGGCGGCGGATGGCCTCATGGAGATCATCCATGGAGCAGGCGTAGGACAGCCGGATATGGCCCTCGCCGTACTCACCGAAGGAGGTGCCGGCTGCCGCGGCGATGCCGCCCTCGGTCAGCAGGCGTTCCGCAAACTCGTCACTGGACAGGCCGAAGGAAGAAATCCTCGGGAAGACATAGAAGGCGCCCTTAGGATTACAGCAGGTAATGCCCGGGATCTCATTGAGGGCCGCCACCAGATAATTTCTTCTCTCCTTAAAGGCCTCTCTCATGGCAATGACCTGCTCCTGCGGTCCGGTCATGGCCTCGATGGCCGCGATCTGAGAAAAGGACGCTGCGCAGGAATTGGAATTGACCATCAGCATCTCCATGTGGGCCGCCAGAGCCTTGGGCATAATACCGTAGCCCAGACGCCAGCCGGTCATGGCATAGGTCTTGGAAAAGCCATCCAGGATGATGGTCCTGTCCTTAAAGCCCGGCACAGCTGCGATAGAATAAACCTGACCGTCAAAGCTGAGCTGGTCATAGATCTCATCGGAAAGAATATAGACATCCGGGTAATCCTTCAGGATATCGGCAATGGCCAGAATATCCTCCTTCTCCAGCACGCCGCCGGTAGGATTGGACGGATTATTAAGGATGATCAGCTTTGTCTTAGAGGTCAGCAGACCTTTAAGTCCCTCAATGTCGACACGGAAATCGTTTTTGTCCAGCAGGGGCATGGCCACCGGCTTACCGCCGGCAAAGCGGATGCAGGACTCATAGATGGGGAAGCCCGGATTCGGATAAATGACCTCATCTCCCAGATCTACCAGCATCAGCATGGTAAAAAACATGACCGGCTTGCCGCCCGGGACGATGACGACCTCCTCCGGCCCGGTCACGATGCCCTTGCGCCGCATCGCATCCTCAGCGATCACCCGGCGCACCTCGGGAAAGCCCGGCGTGGGTGAATAGCCGGTATAACCGTCATTCATGGCCTTTGCGGCCGCATCGATGATGTTCTGCGGTGTCTTGAAATCGGGCTGACCGATCTCCATATGGATAATGCTCTGACCCTGGGCCTCCAGCGCTTTGGCTCTGGCCAGGATCTGAAACGCGGACTCTGTTTTCAGCAATGACATTCTCTGTGCGACCTTTTCCATGGGCTGCCTCCTTTTCCCCTTAGCCGGATCATTTCCGGTCCCCTTTTTGAATTCATATCATTTCCATTATAACAGAGGCCGGGCCAAGTGGAAACACCTGTATCATAAAAAAGGGGGCGCCCCCTCGGGACGCCCCTTTTAAGTCCTGCAAATGCAGACTTTACTGCAGCTTTAAGTCGCCGGGCTTGATCCAGCCCATTTTTCTGAGCAGCTTACAGAAAATGACGCTGATCACGGCAGGCAGGATGAAACAGATCAGCAGCATGCCCAGCCAGTCAAAGGCTGTAATGGCGCTGCGGGTGCCTGCCTCGATTTCATTCAGCCAGCCGGTGTAAACACCGATCTGACCTACCAGGCCGCAGGTACCCATACCGGAGGATACCGGGGTGCCGTTCATGGTCATTTTGAAAACGCAGGTGGCAATAGGACCGGTGATGGCAGAAGCAATGATCGGCGGGATCCATGTCTTAGGATTGCGGACGATATTGGGCATCTGCAGCATCGAGGTGCCGATACCCTGGGAGACCAGGCCGCCGATACCGTTCTCATCAAAGGACATGACCGCAAAGCCCACCATCTGAGCACAGCAGCCGGCTACAGCGGCGCCGCCGGCCAGACCGGTCAGACTCAGAGCCGCACAGATGGCTGCGGAGGAAATGGGCAGCGTCAGCGCGATGCCTACGATCACAGAGACCAGGATACCCATCAGGAAGGGCTGCAGATCCGTCGCCCACATGATGACCTGGCCCACATAGGAGGCCGCCCGGCCGATGGGGGAGGCGATCAGGGATGCCAGCAGGACACCCACCAGGATGGTGACGATAGGAGTCACGAGAATATCAATCTTGGTCTCCTTGGAGACCAGCTTACCGAACTCAGCCGCTACGATAGCGACGATCAGGACGGCCAGGGGACCGCCGGCGCCGCCCATCATATTGGTAGCATAACCGACCGGGATCAATGAAAACAGGACCAGCGGCGGTGCGCCGAGGGCCGAACCGATGGCCGCGGCCATGGCAGGGCCGACCATGGCGGAAGCAAAGCCGCCGATGGTGATGGCCGTCTCACCGGACTGATAAATAGGATTGGCCAGAAGGCCAATGTGGAACTGAGTCCCCAGGGTGTTCAGGATCGTACCGATCAGCAGGGTGCAGAACAGGCCCTGCGCCATAGCGCCCAACGCATCGATACCGTAACGCTTTGCGGAAATGATGACGTTTTTCTTCTTTAAAAATGCTTTAATATCCATGATGTCTTTTCCTATACCTACAAATCTGCAATCTCTTTACAGGTGTCTTGACAGGTGTCATGGTTATTATAGTCTTTTTCAGGCAATTGTCAAGTCTTGACTTAAGGGCAGGCCGTTTTTATAATACTTACTGTATGATACCTATTATGCATAAGACTTATAACGCAGCCTGTTTATTACAGAAAGACTTTTTCCGCGCCGGAGTCTCTCCCTGCAGAGGCACTTCTGTGAACAGCATGCGTCATCTGAGGCTTCCTGCCCCCTCAATATAGTGAACGGTGAAAACATGATGAAAGCAGACGAGAGAAGAAATGAGATCCTCAAAAGGCTCAATGCCTCCGCGGAGCCTGTCAGCGCCTCGGCCCTGGCCGCAGCCTTTGGTGTCAGCCGCCAGATCATCGTAGGCGATATCGCCCTGCTGCGGGCCGGCGGAGAGAATATATCTTCCACCCCCAGGGGCTATCTGACGGGAGATGACAGCCGCAGACCCCAGGCCCTGCTGCGCCGGGTTGCCTGCCTTCATGATGAGAGTCTGATGGAGCGGGAGCTGCAGATCTGCATTGATCAGGGCTGTACGGTCCTGGATGTCATCGTCGGCCATCCCATCTACGGCCAGCTCATCGGCCAGCTCAGCCTGACCTCCCGCTATGATATCGACCAGTTTATCCGCAAGATCAATGAGGAAAAGGCCCATGCCCTCTCCGAGCTGACCGACGGTGTCCATCTGCATACCCTGCAGTGTCCCAGCCAGGCGGCTTACGAGCGGGTCCTGGAGGGGCTGTCCGCCGCAGGTATTTTATACACCCAGACAGACTAGCCGCCCTGCTCTGCATCATCTGATACTGCGCACGGCTTCGCGGGCCTATTTTTCAGCTGCCTGATCCCTGTATCCAACAAGGGCGTGTGAAAACGTAAGATTTTTCACACGCCCTTTTCTGTTATATCACGCGTTTTTCACGCATTTTTACCATCCGGAAAATTTCCGGGTTTATTTCATTTCTCCGGCCCGCTTTTCTGCCTCTCTGACATAATCAGCGATCAATCTGGCGGTGTTTTCCACACCGATCGAGCTGTCGATGCACAGCTCATAATTACCGGCATTGCCCCAGGTGCGTCCAGAAACAGCGCTGTAGTAGGCGGCTCTGGCGGCATCCGAACGTCGGATATTTTCAAGACCTGCCTCCCGGCTGTCACCGTACATTTCCATGACCTTGCCTACTCTGTACTGCTCCGGCGCATGGATGAAGATCCTGACCAGATTCTTTCTGCCCTGCAGGACATGGTCGGCCGCCCGGCCGATGATCACGCAGGATCCCTGGTCGGCGATCTCATTGATGACCTTTTCCTGGGCGATCACAGCCTGCTGTACCGCATTACTGCTCAGATACATTTCCCTCATGACTGCATTTTCATTGGTATTGATACCGGAAATAAATTCTCTGGCCAGGCCGCTCTCTTTGGCTGCTAAGGCCGTCAGTTCCTTATAGTAGCAGGGGATCTCCAGCATCTGAGCTGCCATCTGTCCGATCCGCTTACCCGCACTGCCATGCTCTCTGGCGATCGTAATGATGATGCCGGGGTGAGACGGCTTTAAGACGCTCTCCGCATTTTCCATCTCCTGCCTGGCCGCGGCCGAATCCAGACTGTCCTCTGATTCGTCGATGACCTGAGCCTTCTTCTCTGCCTCACAAAGCTCCTTCCAAAGCTTGATCATGACAAAAGCGGTAATGATGATGGCTACCAGATCGGCTGCCGGCGCGCCCCAGAAAATACCTGTGACGCCAAGGCCCATGGGCAGAAGGACGGAAAAGATGATCAGGAAAACATCTCTCAGGACGGACAGCGGCGCCGCCTGACGGGCATGGCCGATGGACTGCAGGAAAATGGAGCAGACCTTCTGAACACAGGTAAAGACAATAAGAGAAAGATAGATTCTCAGGCAAAGGACGGCAAACTGGGTGTAAAGCTCACTGTCCGTACCGAACATACGGATGAAGATGCCCGGGACCGCTTCGAATAAGACGGTACAGATCAGGCAGACGATGGCTGTCCAGCCGATGACCAGCTTTAACAGCTGCTTCACTCTGTCGTATTTTCCGGCACCGTAATTGTAGCCCACGATGGGCTGAGCGCCGGCGGCAATACCGATGGCAATATTAAGCACGATCTGGAAAAGCTTCATAATGACGACGAAGGCGGCCAGCGGAATGTCTGCGCCGTAAACGGACAGAGCACCGTAGCGTACCAGCAGCAGGTTATTGATAACTGTAATCACGACGATTGAAAACTGGGTCAGGAAGCTGGAGCTGCCAAGACCCATGATCTGCTTCAGCAGCACTGCATCCGGTTTGAAGCTGGCCTTAGTCACCTTAAAGCATTTGCTTCTTCTCAGATAAAGGATACAGATCAGGAAGCTGACAAACTGTCCCAGAATGGTCGCGTAAGCGGCGCCCTTGATGCCCAGGTGCAGGACGAAAATCGCTACCGGGTCACCGATAATGTTGATCACAGCGCCGGTCAGCATGGCTGCCATAGAATATTTCGGGCTGCCGTCCGCACGGATAATGGAAGCCATGGTATTCTGGACCAGGGCCAGCGGCATCATAGCGAAAATGATCACACCGTAATCATGGGCCATCTCAATATTGGCATCGGTGGCACCGATGAGACGCAGGAGTGAATCGCCTCCCGCATAGGAAAGCAGGACCACGATCAGGCCCAGCAGGAAGGAGCCCATGATGGCATTGGCCACACTCTTCGGGATCTCCTCTGTCTCATTTTTACCCAGTGACACACTTAAGAAAGCCGCGGCGCCGTCACCGAACAGCAGGGAAATGCCCCAGCCGACGACTGTGATCGGGAAAATAACACCTGTGGCCGCATTGCCCAGGTAGCCGATACCGTTGCCGACAAAGATCTGGTCTACGATATTGTAGAGACAGGAAATGATCAGGGAAAAAATACAGGGAATGGCAAACTGCCTCAGCAGCTTCCCCACTTTTTCAGTACCAAGATAACTACTGCTATTCATAAAAACCTCCAATCAGAAGCATGCAGTCTCCATCTGCGTAAATCTCCGGCTGCTCCGGCGCCAAACGCCTTTTGAGCAAACAAAAAACACATACCAAAGCATGTGTTTGCAAGCGCAGACACATGGGGCATATATTTCCGTACCGTGATCAGATTTACGTGATATACACTACATGTGTCGTTAAATATGATATTTAGTTCCCGATTATTGTATCAAATTCCCTTTCTTTTCTTCAATAGCCGCATTGCACAAATTTCCCTGCGGGATACCGTCGGCAAATTGCGCATAGATTTCCCGTCTCACAGCACCGGCCCGGTCCTGCGAACCTCCGGAAAGTTTCATGTATACTTTACAAGAAAAGGCCCTTTTCTTGCTAAACAGCCCGCAATGTGGTATGATTAACATGTATATTTCTGTTCGGACAGGGGGCCGGACAGCATCTTTGATTGAGACATGGAAGGAGTCATTGCTATGTACATGGATGAATATAAGCGCTGGCTTGCGGCAGATCTGGAGGATGCCGATCTGAAGCCTGAGCTTGCAAAAATCGAGGGAAATGATGAAGAGATCAAGGACCGCTTCGCGGTGGCCTTAAAATTCGGTACCGCAGGCCTTAGAGGTGTTCTGGGCGCCGGCACCAACCGTATGAATATTTACGTCGTCAGACAGGCGACACAGGGTCTGGCCAACTGGGTCAAGACTCAGGGTGGCACACAGACCGTCGCCATCAGCTACGACAGCCGCCTGAAGAGCGACATCTTCTCCAAGACCGCGGCCGGTGTCCTGGCTGCCAACGGCATCAAGGTCCGCATCTATGACGCGCTGATGCCTGTACCGGCTTTATCCTTTGCGACCCGCTACTATCAGTGCAACGCGGGTATCATGGTGACCGCATCCCACAACCCCGCAAAATACAACGGCTACAAGGCTTACGGTCCGGACGGCTGTCAGATGACAGATGACGCCGCCGCCATCGTCTACGATGAGATCTTAAAGACCGATGTCCTGACCGGCGCCAAATTCATCTCCTTCGCAGAGGGCGTTGAGCAGGGTCTGATCCGCTTTGTCGGCGACGACTGCAAGGCCGCCTTCTATGCCGCGATCGAGGATCGTCAGGTCCGCCCGGGTCTGTGCAAGACCGCCGGCCTCAAGCTGGTCTACAGCCCGTTAAACGGCTCCGGTCTGGTGCCTGTCACCCATGTCCTTAATGATATGGGTATCTCCGACATTACCATCGTTCCCGAGCAGGAGTATCCGAATGGTTACTTTACCACCTGCAGCTACCCGAATCCGGAGATTTATGCTGCCCTGGAGCTGGGCCTGAAGCTGGCTGAGCAGACCGGCGCTGATCTGATGCTGGCGACCGATCCTGACGCAGACCGTGTCGGTATCGCCATGAAATGCCCGGACGGCTCCTATGAGCTGGTCAGCGGCAATGAGATGGGCGCTCTGCTGCTGGACTATATCTGTGCCGGCCGTATCGAAAAGGGTACCATGCCTGCCAATCCTGTCGCTGTCAAGTCCATCGTTTCCACACCGCTGGCTGATGCCATTGCCGCTCACTACGGCGTAGAGATGAGAAATGTCCTGACAGGCTTCAAGTGGATCGGCGATCAGATCGCAGGTCTTGAGGCCGCAGGCGAGGTCGAGCGCTTCATCTTCGGTTTCGAGGAGAGCTACGGTTATCTGGCCGGCTCCTACGTCCGCGATAAGGATGCTGTCATCGGCTCCAAGCTCATCTGTGAGATGGCCGCCTACTACCGCAGCATCGGCAGCGCCCTCAAGCAGCGGCAGGAGGAGATCTATGCTGAGTACGGCCGTTACCTCAACAAGGTCGACAGCTATGAGTTCCCGGGTCTTACCGGTATGGATAAGATGGCCGGCATCATGCAGGGTCTGAGAGACAACCCGCCGGCAGAGTTTGCCGGCATCAAGGTCGTGAAGGTCACCGACTACAAGAAGACCGAAGAGACCGGTCTTCCGTCCGCCAATGTCCTGATCTATGCCCTGGAAAATGGCGCTACCGTCGTCGTCCGTCCATCCGGCACAGAGCCAAAGATCAAGACCTACTTCACCACACTGGGCAAGGATCTGGCTGAGGCTCAGGCACAGAAGGATGCCCTGGCTGCCGCCATCCAGCCGGTACTGGCTTAATATTTAACAGCATTTTATATGCCGGATCAATATCATCAGCATTGATCCACATACGAAATAAAGGGCGTTCCCCTGAAAGGAACGCCCTTTTATTATTGCTGTCATTTTTCCTGTAAACGTGTGAGAGGCTCCCGGCTTTATGAGCACAGTTTTCCTCATGACACGCTTTTGGATTCACGAGAAGATCGTCGTGATCATCATGATGATCCAGTATACGATGAACAGGATCACGCCAAGGTTCAGCACCACTGTCTTAAAACGGCTGCCCGGCTCCAGCTGATACTCACCCGGCAGCAGTACGACCCGTCCTTTGCGCACATAGCGGATCAGGAAGATCAGTCCCAGCACCAGGATGATCATGTAGATCAGGAAAAAGAGAGCAAAGCCGATCAGAGGACCCGCGTACCGGCCGGCGATGACCGTCGGATCCATGCCGTTCTCCAGGGCCTCCATGGCCGCGACATAACCGTCTCCCAGGGCCAGCTGTGAGACCACCGACCCCCAGAAATTCACCAGCATATGGAGAATGACCGTATAGATGATCTTGCCGGTCCGGATATAGATATAGCCGAAGACCAGGCCCAGCAGAAAGGCATAGACAAACTGGATCACATTGCCATGGTAAAAACCGAAGGCCAGTGCCGATATCAGAATGGCCGCCCTGTCGCCGTACATGACCAGACGGTCGATCAAAAGCTCCCTGAACAGAAACTCCTCCACCGCCGGTCCGGCCAGCACTGCCACCACAAAGGTCTGCCAGATGCTGCTGCCACCCAGCACATCCGCAACAGTACTGCCGCCATCGGTTCCCAAAAGGCCCGCGATACCGCTATTGATGGCACTGCCCACCAGATTGCCCGCAAACATCAGGAAAATACAGATGCAGAAGGTCCTGAAGATCTGGCCTGCGGTCAGATTATAGCTTCTCAAATGCTTTTTGGGCATCAGAGAGATCAGCCAGGCACTGATGGGGACCACCACAATATAGATCGGCAGCATGGCGATCAGCAGATAATAATCCGTCAGCAGATCAGGCGCTATGGCCGCCGAGATGGCCAGCACCGCAATCTGTACGACCATCATCAGGATGCCGATCAGGAAATACCGCAGTCCAAGAGATGAAAACCATTTTCTGTGGTTCATCTTATTTAAAGAGCTCCTCGATCTTAGCCTCATCCAGCTTGGAGCCGATGACGCAGAGTCTGCCTGTATACTCAGGTGCGCCCTCTCTCAGCTCATACTCTTCCGGAACCATATCAAAATAGATCCAGGTGCCATCCGGGCTCGGGACCATACCCTTGGCACGGAGGATAATACCGTAAGGATTCTCCTCAGCGGACAGGGCCTTCAGGATGCTCTCAATCTCATCCTTTGTATATTTGCGCGGTGTCTCCTTGCCCCAGCTGGTAAAGATCTCATCGGCATGGTGATGGTGGTGATGGATGGCAGGATGGAGCTGGACTTCGGAACGATCAGCTGATTGTCCTT
>R11__coassemble_1656_pt1 | contig 12141 bp, 10 predicted proteins | sample R11__metabat2_low_PE_030 | metagenome-assembled genome bin R11 | reverse complement strand
GAGCCATTTCATAGACAGGGCAGAGGGTGATATGGACCGGGATCTTTCGAGGTTCTTTCATGAAATGCCCCTGACGCCGGATCTGCTGATTCTGCTGAGGGAAAATCATTTGATGTATTTGCTGCGGGATTCAGTGATGGAGCTGATCCGGCTGTTTATGAAGACGGAGTTTTACAGCACTTCTCTGCCTGTCCATGGTTACGATGATTACTATGCCGGTTATCTGACAGACACGCTGATTTCCCTGTTGGAGACCTGGGCCGACAGAGATTTTCAGGACTCAACGGATGACCTCTATCTGTTGATGCGTCATTTCCTCAGCGGCCGGTCTGCGGACGGCACATCTGTGGGCTGACCGACAGGGAAAGGGACGAATTCGCTGTGCAGGCGGCAGAATAGATTGCTGGCCGGTTTTGGTGCCGCCAATATATGCTTTCTCTGTCTATGTGGCTTCAATTATGGTAAAATGACTGTAAGCAGCACATTTATCGCAACGGGAGAAAAGTTATGAAAGGAATATTTTGCTGTTTTACATATCTGATGGCCGCACTGGCCATGGTATGCGGCACTCCGGGACAGAGCGGCGCCGTCAAGACCTATGTCCCGGCTCAGCCCGCTGTGGGGGATACGATTATTTTTGGAGCCTATGAGCAGGATAATGATGCCTCGGATGGCCGGGAAGCAATCGAGTGGATTGTGTTGGACAGGGAGGATAATCAGCTGTTGGTCGTGAGCTGCTATGCTCTTGACTGCCGGCAGTACCATCCTGAATATATCGACGTTACCTGGGAAAGCAGTGACTTAAGAGCCTGGATGAATGAGGATTTTCTGAATGAAGCCTTTGATGATGATGAGATTAGCAGGATAACGGTTACGGAGATGACATCTGAACAAGCTGCTGACGACAGTACAGGTGCGGATCATCCTGCCGGGGACAGGATATTCCTGCTTAGCGGTGATGAACTGGAGCGGTACTATACGTCTAACGATGCCAGACGGTGCAGCGCAACAGCCTATGCGGCAGCACAGGGAGTTTACTGTAACAGCGACGGGTACTGCTGGTGGTGGGTCCGGTCGGACTGTACTGGAGACGTTCATATTGCCTGGCTTGTGGATGGGCGCGGAAAAATCTATCCTAACGGGTCTTTGGTCGATGAGACCAACGGCATTCGTCCTGCAATGTGGATTCATTGGGACGAGGCGGAAAGATCCAAAGCCGCATCCGGCGATAAGGTTTTGAAAAAGAACAGATAAAGCAGGGGGAATGGCTGTGAAAAGGATATGGATCATGATGCTGGCTGTGGGTTTGTGCCTGACGATGTCGGCCTGTGGCGGGGGCAGCAGTATGCAGCAGGATGATGTGACCGGCGATGATGGGATTACCGGCGGTGTGACCGACCGGACGGATGCGACGGCCCCTAAGACCATAGCGTCCAAAGAGATCACTGCCTTCGCCTGTACCTTTTACCTCTATGATGCTTATGATGCTGCCCGTGACGGCAGTCACACCTATGAAATCGATGAGGACGAGGAGGGCCGATACCTGCTGACGGAAAGCGGTGTGTTTTCCCATACGACAGAGATTTCGGCGGATGAACTTACGGGCCTGCAGGAGATCATCGACCGCTATGACCTGGCAGAAAAAAACGGTGTTTACAAGTATACCGCGGCCCTGCCGCCGGAGTATGCGCCCTGGGAGCTGGATGTCAGCTATGCCTCGGGTGAATGTCTGTATTTTTACGAGGACGGGGAGCCTGATGCAGACTGGACCAGGGAAATGAAGGATTATTTTGATGATCTGTTCGAGGCGGCCGGCTATACCGATATGCTGCCGGCGGCTGAGGATGTCACCATAGACGACCTCTTTATGCATTTTAGCGCAGGTGAGCGCTGCTATGCTTACGGTTTTGAGACCGGAGATGATGATATCCGGTATTTTTACAGGGAGATCTATGATACGGAAAGCGGCGAGACCCTGTCTTTAGACTGGGTACAGAGCTCTGATGCCATGCTGGAGGATTTTCAGGATGTGATTGAGGACTGTGATCTGGAGGCCCTGCCTCCCTCCTCAGACGGCGGCAGTGTTCAGACCAATGTGTTTGTGGACATTTTGATCAATTATCAGAGCGGACGCCAGGTCTACAGGGAATACTATGATGAGGATATCCCGGAAGACTGGGAGGAAAAACGGGATGCCCTGATGAGTGTCATGGATCAGTACCTTGCGCAGGATGCAATGGCAGCCCAGGCGATGAGGAACTGAGCGCCGTAGTAAAAGACATAGTTGAGGATGATATCGATGGGACGATCCTTGCCTTCTCCGAAATAGGTGCCGCTGAGGACCAGATCGGAGAGCAGGAAGAGGGCGCCGCCCACAAACATGATGACAGGCACATGGACCGACAGGCCGTTGTGGAGGACCAGGACCAGGCTGATCAGTGTGGTAGAGATCAGCAGCGGGGCGTAGATCATGGAAATCGTCCTGAAGCGGCCGTAATTTAGCCCAAGCAGAGGGCCGGCCAATACGGTCAGGATGCCCAGGAGGACGGCAGCCGCAAAGGCAGCTAAGATCATCCATGGACGGATCCCTGCTCCGTAGCCTTTGATCAGGCCGCTGATGAAAAAGACATGGCCGACGGCGAAGAAGATAAAGCCGGCATAGGTATAGGGAGCATCATCGGCCGGGTAGACCAACTTGAGATCCAGCCAGATATCTCCCATCAGTCCGCAGAAAAGTCCGAAAATCACCAGGACCGGAAAGCAGAGGGCTGCTGTGTCCGCAGACCCTTCCGGCCATGTTGTAAGCAGTGCCGAAAGCGCCGCTGCCAGAAAGCAGCAGGAGACCAGACTTTTCAGGATCAGCGCATTAAGGGACGCCCCTTTGATTTTCTCTTTGATATAGACGGCCAGCAAAATGATACCGATGACCGTAATGAGGATCTGAATGTACATAGGGAAAACCTCCTGCTTTTTTGTACAGTATAGCATACATCCCCAATTTAAGTCTATGCTCGCGGAGACATCTCCGGTTGGAAAAAATGTAAGGCTGCAAGCCGGTCCATCGGTGCTATACTGAAGATGATGCTGAAAAATAGTCCGGAGACTATGAGTGATGATTCTATTGAAAAACGCATGGCGCTATGCCATTGGCGGCGAAGAGGAGCAGTGACAGATATGGCCAATGATAATGAAAATAAGAATAAGCCCCTGAAAGGGCCTGCAGCCGATCCAAAGGATACGCATCAGCAGGGCAGCAGGGACAGACAGGGCCGGATCATCAGGACATCCCTGCTGGGTGTGGTGCTGAATCTGATCTTTGCGGCGATCAAGATCGTGATCGGCATGGCCGCAGGATCCCTGGCCATCATTTCTGAGGGTACCAATAATGCGGCCGATGCGGCATCTTCCCTGCTGACTCTGGTAGGGACCAGGCTGTCTGCTAAGCATGCCGATGCGGCCCATCCCTTTGGCTACGGCAGGATCGAGTATCTGACCGGCCTGGTGATCTCAGGGCTGGTGCTCTATACCGGCATCGAGCTTTTAAAGGAATCTGTGGGCGGCATCCTGCACCCGGAGTCTGTCAGCGTATCTCTGATCATGATCGCCATTATCGCAATGACGGCTGTGGTTAAATTTATCCTGGGTCTTTACACGATCCGTGCAGGACAGGAGACCGGTTCCGCGGCCCTGGAGGCTGTGGGCAGAGAAGGCCGGAATGATGCTGTCTTTTCCGTAGTCACCATTGCGGTCAGCCTGATCTATCTTTTCGCGGGACTTTCTCTGGATGCCTATGCGGGTCTGATCTTTGCTATCGTGATCCTGCGCAGCGGCCTTGGAACACTCAAAGAGACCCTGGGAGACCTGCTGGGCCGGCCCGGACAGGAGGAACTGGCCAGGGCTCTCTATAAGGAAATCCGGCGTACCGAGGGAATCGTCGGTGCCGCGGATATGATGCTGCACAATTACGGTCCGGAGGCCTGGTCGGGATCGGTCAATATAGAGATTGACCATAAGGTCACCATCGGGGAAGCCTATGCCCGGATCCATGCCCTGCAGCTGAGGATCATGCATGAATACCATGTCACCATGGTCTTCGGTATCTATGCGGTGGACAATGACCATGAGATGATCCGGGAGCTGCGCCGGTCCATCGTCGCCTTTGTCCGGGCCGGAGAGCATGTGACCGGCTATCACGCCCTCTACATCGAGCCGGATAGCGGCAGGATCTACTGCGACCTGGTGGTGGACTACGAACTGGAGGATTGGGAGGCGCTCAGAGAGGAATTTACCGCTTATATGGCAGAGTACTGGCCCGGCCGGGAGATTGAGCTGACCATAGAGACCGAGTTTGTATAGCGTTTTTTCCGGAGAATCCTATCAGAAGAAAGCTGTTTCCCGGTGAAGCCGATAAAAGCAGCAGATGAAAAGCGCAGGGCAATAATTACAGAGATAGAATTCGTAAAGAATATGGCGCAGAGAAGCGCATAAAGAGGGAATCTGTAAAGAATAAGATACAGAGAAACGCATAAAGAGGGAATCCGTAAAGAATAAGATACACAGAAACACATAAAAACGAGAGACCCAAAGTATATGAAAGCCCCGGAGAACTGACAAGTCTCCGGGGCTTTTCTATGCAATTTATCTTGGTTAAAGAAGACTCCCATCCTATAGATGGTAAGGTTTATTATAGCCGTCGCTGCCGATGGTCCGGCCGGCCTTAGTTATTGACATGATGGTGGACCATGGGCGAGCTGTCTGTCAGGGGCAGGAAGGTGTAGCCGTTTTCCAGACCCCAATTAATGATCATTTCCACAGCCTCAACACTGTAGGATTTGATATCGTGCTGCAGGACCACGGAAATGTTGTTGCCGGACACGCCTTCGATGACATTCTGATAGACCTCCTCGGCCGTGGTGGCGCCGCCGGCGTCATTGCTGTCCACATTCCAGTCGCAGTACTGGTAGCCGTGGGCTGCGCAGGATTCGGTAAGAGCCGTCATGATACCGACGCAGTAATTGCTGCTGATGGTATTGGACGCACCGCCCGGAAAGCGCAGGATGGAGGGCTGAATGCCGGTCTGGTCGTAAATGATCTGAGCCATGCTGTCCACATCACTATAGAAGGCGTCCTCACCGGTGTAGATGCTGGCGTACTGGTGGGAATAGCTGTGGACGGCCACGGTGTGGCCTGCGGCGGCTTCCTCAGCCAGACAGTACTGATAGGACGGGAACTGATTCGTGACGAAGAAGGTGACCTTCACATCGTAGCGGGCCAGCACCTCGAGCAGCTGGTCGGTATAGGCTCCGGGACCATCATCAAAGGTCAGGTAGATGACCTTGCTGCCGGGATCCCGGATCTCGGCTTGGGCCTGCTGATCGCGGACATAGACGACTCTGTGGACGGTGACGCTGTTGCCGGCATGATCGGAGGCGATGTAAGAGAGGGTATAGTCTCCGGGGGTATTGGTATCCACACTGCCCTCGACGGCGACCATATTGGTCACATCGCCCTCGTACTGGTCCACGGCCTGGTAGCCGGGCTCGGTATAGGCCTCCCCGGTGGTCAGGTAGACATGGACATCGCCCTTCAGGAGAATATCCGGCGGGGTGATATCCGCCACATGGACGGTCCTGGTCGTTTCGGCACGATTGTGGTAGCTGTCCTCGACACTGTAGGTCAGTGTGTAGCTGCCCATGACCTCACTATTGACACTGCCGGTGACATTGATCCGGTCGGTAATATCGCCGTCGCAGTCATCCGCGGCGGTGCAGCCGGGATCTTCGTAATCCCTGCCGATCTGCCAGTTGATCTCCGGGTCTCCTGTCAGCGTGATTTCCGGTGGGACGATATCCTTGTAAATAATCTCACGGGTGGTGACAGAGGCATTGCCGGAGGAGTCGGTGACAGTGTAGGTGACCCAGCCGTCCTGTTCGCTGGTCTGCACCAGGTCTGTGACATCCCCGTCATAATTATCCAGAGCAGAGTAGCCCTCCTCCACATACTCGGCGATCGGGCTGGTGAAATACTCGGGATCGGAGACCAGGGTAATGACCGGCGGCGTGGTATCGACGATATTGACCATGCAGTCAGCCGCAGCGGACTTGTCATGATAGGAGGCGGTGTAGGTCACCTTGTAGGGGCCGAGGGCCGCCGATTTCCCGGGATCGCCGTACTGCGTGGCGGTCAGCTGCTTCTGATAGAAGGGCAGCAGGGGCTGATGATAGAGCGCCGTGACCTCCGGCGGGGTAAACTCGCTGCCGTATTCCATGGTCACCTCGGACTCGGCCAGCTCTACGGTCACATAGGAATGATCCGCATTCCATTTAAGGAGCAGGGCGCAGAGCACGATAATGGACAGGGCGCTGACGATGAAGAGAAAGCCGTTGCCCAGCTGAGGCCTTACCTCATCATTATTTTCGTAGTAGAAGGCCTCCTCCTCATAGCTGCGGCGGCGATGCTTTTTATGATGGCTATCTGAACGCAATATCATTCATCTCACTTTAATTTTCGGCGGTGGCCAGGACAGCCATGCCCTCGGTACCGGACAGATCGATGACGGTCCGGCCGCTGACATGCTCCGCAATGACGGTGCGCGTCATGTTCCAGGTGTCGATCAGCTCGACCTTGTAGCTGCGGTCCTCCGGCAGGTTTAAGGTGTCCTGAGCGCAGCAGCGCAGATCATAGAAGGTCAGGTAAGCATCGGTGCCCACATGGCCCATGAAGGAGAACTCTGTGGAAAGGTAATATTCGCCGCCCACATAACCGAGCTTGGCGTAGGTGCGGACATAGTTGGCAAAGCCCGGGTCTGCGCCTTCAAGCTTCTTTTCTCTGTCCCTGTCCACGGCCAGCTTGGCCACATCCATCATAAAGAAGGAGACAGGGTCGATCGGTCCGGGCAGGCTCTCTACAATCTCTCTGAGGAAAGCGATACGCTTGGGGCTTTCGCCCTTGAGCTTGCCGCCCTTGCCCCACCAGAGGATATCCCGGCCGGGATCCAGGTAGGTCTCACCGTGGGTACAGTAGCCGCCGGTGGTGACAACACGCCAGAAACGGTTGGTCATCTCCTTTGCGGAGATACAGCCCCAGAACTCGGGAATATTGCCCTCGTAGCAGCATTCATCGACGACGACCGGTACATGGAAGCGTTCACGGTATTCGGCGATACGGGTCAGCTGCCGGGTCTGCACGGAAAGATGGGTGATGTTTTTGCGGTTGGCATTCCAGAAGGCAAAGCCGCAGTGGTTGCCCAGCAGATGATGATAAGGATCATGGGCGGCCATGAACTCCTCAATCTCCATCCAGTCCTCTGTAGTCATATGGTAGATCAGGTCATACTCATTGGCCAGACTCCACCAGATGTGCGGGAAGGCCGCAAAACGGCGGACCAGATAGTCCAGGTAGACCAGATTGTTTTTCTGTCCCAGATGGGAAAAGCCCCAGCGGTCATAGGAGTGGAAGAGGATCAGGTCGGCCTGGATGCCGAGGCTGTCCAGTCGGGCCAGCTTTTCCTCAAAAGCATCCCAGAAGGCAAAGCAGGGATGATGGACATCCCAATGTCCTTCCTCATCCTTTTCAAAGGGGTAGAATTCCGGATCGTTGTGATTATAATTGTAGTGCTTCGGGAAAAGGCAGAGGCGGAGCTTATTGAAATAGCCGCCGGCCAGACTCTCAAAGGTGTCTTCGGTGGTCTCAGGGTCCTGGTGGGCCAGGGCGTAGACGGTAGTACCGAAGGGGGCATATCTGTGACCGTCCGCATGTTTGAAATGAAGGCCTTCGGCATGGACCGGGCCATGGGTATCGGCGGGAAGGATCTCTGCCGTGCCGGTATCACTTACAAGGCCTGAGACAGTATAGCTTACATGGCCTGTGCTCATCGGCAGATAGCGGACGATGTAGCGCTCATTGCCTGCATAAAAGCCCCTGACAGTGACGGTGCCGGCCTCTGTGGTAAAAGCCGCCGTAAGATCGATCTCTACATGGCTGCCTGTCGGTGCCGGTGCATGATAGCACAGTTCAAAGGTTTCGTATTGTTTCATAATGATCTCCATTCTGTGTTCTGTGATCCGGCGCGGGAGCGCTCAAATCACATTTTTCTCTGATGATCGATATCTTTCTATAGTGGATGCTGCCTTTGCCCGGGATGCTGTCCTTAAGCTTTATATTCAAGCTCATTTATGGATGCTGCAGCTGGCTGAGATGGCAGCGGCTTTTCAGCCTTTTTGTATTATATGGAGAAAAAATCCCTTTGTCTATGGTCCATTTGACCGATTTCGGCAGACTTTCAGAATGATCTTTGTGCATTTTTAGCCGTGTTGATATTTTCACGGCTTTGGGCTATGATGGTAGCAGAAGACAACTGCCGAAGCAAAGGAGAATGGATATGATCACAGATGAAAAAGAGGTCATGGCTTATATCAGAAAACGGGTGCATGAGCTCTATTACGGAATAGATATGAACTGCGCGGGAACAACCATGAACTGTCTCAGTGAGATAATGGACGTGAAGCTGGAGAAGCAGACCATGGATGCAGCCCTTGGCATGCACGGGGCCGGTGGCTTCAGGGCTCAGTGCGGCCTGGTGGAGGGCGCCCTGATGTTCCTGGGGATCTATGGCCGGATAAAGGGCTTGCCGGAGGGCGAGATCCCGGCCATCTGCTATCACTATGCGGAGGAATACACCCGTCTCTTCGGCGCCCTGACCTGCCGGGAGCTGAGACCCGGTGGCTTCAGAGAGGATGACCCGCCTCACCTGTGTGAGGATCTGACCTGCCGTTCAATCTTCTTTGTCTGGAAATATATCCGCAGAGTTTTCGGGTAGATAGGCAGTGATTTTGCAGGGAAGACGGCCGGGCGCCCCGATAAAATCGTGTGCCGGGGTCTTTGCAGGGGTCTGTCCGGATGAAGTGCAATGGAAATGGAGACTTAGAGATGAAAAGACGATTAATATACCTGACAGCGGCCCTGCTGGCCGGAGGTCTTTTGCTGGCGGGCTGCGGCAGCGGCAGCAAAGCGTCAGATGCGGACAGCAGCGGCAGGAGTGACCCGGTTTCGGAGGAGAGCACTGAAGACGGCGGGACGGAGGAGACGGCCGGCTCTGCCCGGGAGGAGGGTGTGAGCCTGACCTCCTTTATTGCCGAGGATGCGGAGGGCTATCCCGTATCGGAGGTGATCTTTGAGGATTATGATGTGACCATGGTCAATTGCTGGATGACCTGGTGCGGCTACTGCATCCTGGAGATGCCTGAGCTGGAGGAGCTTTACGAGGAGCTGCCGGAAAATGTCAACCTGGTCGGCATCTGTTTTGACGGCGCGGATGAGCCGGAGAGCTGCAGGAAGGCCATTGAGGAAAACGGCGTTACCTATATGAACATCATGGGCAATGACGAGCTGGACCGCAAGGCAGGGCAGTATCTGACCGGCTACCCGGCCACCTTTTTTGTCAATGCTCAGGGCGAGGTCATCGGGGAGGCCCTGATCGGCTATCCCAAGCGGGGCAAGCAGGCCTATCTGGAGCTGATCCAGGAGGCCCTGGACAGTCTGTAATTTGGGCAGGCCTATCCGGAGCTGATCCGGGAGGCCCCGGACAGTCTGTCATTCACAGGATTTTAAAGCCTTCAGATGCCTTTATGAAGAGCCAGTCCTGAGGGAAAAATATACGCACAAAAGAACAGCTGCTTCCCTTTGAGGGAAGCAGCTGTTCCTTTGTGTGCGATCTATCGCAGAATCGAGTAGGAGGGGCGAAGCCTCCACCTACTCGATCCTATTTGTCCCGGTCTGTGAAAGCCTGCAGCGTGAGGCTCACAGATCCTGCAGCGGTTGATGCCTATTCGAAAGGCTGGTACTCATCGGAAAACTCGATGCCTAAAAGCTCTGCCAGCTCTGCATTGTAGACTCTGGTCAGGGTTTCGGGATCCTCTACCGGCATGGTGGCCGGATCGGCACCGTTTAAGAGAATATCGCAGGCCTGTTCACCGGCTCTGTGACCGATCTCATAGAAATCAATGGAGAGAGAGGCCAGACCGCAGGTGGCACACTGGCTTTCCTCGCCGACGATGATCGGGACACCGGCCGGACGGGTAATGCCGTCGATGGTATTCTGGTTGGCGGAAGCTACATTGTCTGTAGGAATGTAGAGCACATCACACTCGCCGCAGGCATTGGTGGTAACAGTAGCCAGCTCATTGGAATCGGCAAAGCTGAAATCCTTGTGAGGGATGCCAAGCTCATCCAGGTACTCGCCGATATGCTCGGCCTGGTACTGGGAATTGACCTCTGCGGAGCAGTAAAGGATACCGACCTGCTGAGCATCCGGGAAGAGGTCGGCGATTATCTGAGCCTGCTCCTCCAGGGGTGCCAGATCGTTGGTACCTGTAACATTGATGCCTGTGCAGCCATTCTCATCCAGCTCGATATCCAGTGCTGCGGAAAAGCTGGTGACGGAGGTGCCCACGACAGGGATCTCGTTGGTAGCATTGGCGCAGGCCTGCAGGGAGGCGGTGGCATTGGCCATGATCAGGTCATAATTATTGGTGACGAACTGGTTGGCGATGGTGGTACAGGTCTGGGAATCACCCTGGGCATTCTGCTCATCAAAGACCACATGGTCCTCACCGATGGTCTCGATGATCGCATCCTTAAAGCCCTGAGTGGCCCGGTCCAGAGCATCGTGCTGGACCAGCTGGCAGATACCGATATGGTAAACATCGCCGTCTGCGGTGGCGTCGGCTGTGGTATCAGCTGCGGCATCGGCAGCCGAAGTCTCGGTCTTTGCGGAGGAACCGCAGCCGGCCAGTGTCATAGGGATCAGCGCAGCAGCCAGGGCTGCGGCTGTTAATTTCATCATCATCTTTTTCATTTGGCTATACCTCTTTTCATCGTTTCCATTTCTGTTGTCCGGACCGAAACAGAAAATGATTTCTTATATATGCTATAGCTTTTTCGATAAGACGATTATAACATCGGCTTTTCCGGGACTCAATCCTTCTGCTTGATTTACTGCATGAAAGTTTTTGAGATAAACCATCGAAAAAATAGATTGAAATATTGGCTGAAATGTCGGCCGATAATTTTGATGGAAAAGATCGACGGGAAAAGGGTGATTGAAAAATATCGATATGAAAGATCAATCAGAAAATGATGATTAACAGAAATCGATGCGGAAATGTAAAAAAACGGACAGCTGTTTAACGGTAATAGCTGATGAAGGCCTGGATGGCCGGTGAGAGCCATTTGTCCCGGTGATAGAGCATCTGTTTCCAGACATGAATCTCGGGCTGCGCAATGTCCAGACGGATCAGACGGCCGTCTCGGACATCGGTCTCCGTGACATAGTCCGGCAGCAGGGCGATGCCAAGCCCCTCCGCGGCCAGGGCGCACAGCAGGGAGGTATTGCCGGATTCCAGGATAGGGCATAGCTCTATGGAGCGGGCGGCCAGCCATTCATCCATGATGCGGCGGTAGCTCATGCCCTTTTCGGTCAGCAGGAAGGGGCAGGCCGTGAGTTGATCGAGGTCGACGGTGCCTTCCGGAGCAAAGGGAGCCCCAGGCGCACAGACAAAATGCACAGGGACCTCCTCCTCGGAGGCGATATGGTACTCGGACTGATAGATATGGGCGTCCAGAGTGACGAGCAGATCGGCCTCATTGTGATCGAGCAGGTCAAAGAGGCTGTCGGTGCCGCCGGTGACGATCTTCAGTGATATTTCCGGGCAGCGCTTCTGAAAGTCCGCAAAACTGTCTTTGAAAAGGGAATAGGAGAGAGAATCCGCGGTGGCCAGACGCACGATGCCCCTGGGGCTGTCCGAGGCGGACAGGGCCCGGGTCAGATCCTGGGAGATCCGGTCCAGCTCATGGGCATAGGACAGGACCTGCTGGCCCTGCAGGGTCAGGCGGATGGTATGGCCGAAGCGGTCAAAGAGGCGGACATCCAGCTCCTCCTCAATCTGGCGGATCTGAAAGGAAATGGTGGACTGGGAATAGCCCAGCCGTCTGGCCGCGGCCGTAAAGCTGCCCAGATCGGCGACAGTGGCAAAGGTCTGAAGATAGCGCAGGTCCATAGTGATCGATCTCTCTTTCCTGGAAATAGCTTGGCTCTTATACAACAAATAGTTGATATTTATAAACTCACGACGGCTTCCGCCA
>R11__coassemble_1643_pt1 | contig 12200 bp, 9 predicted proteins | sample R11__metabat2_low_PE_030 | metagenome-assembled genome bin R11 | reverse complement strand
AGCCTGAAGTGTATAAAACTGTAGGGTAGGTCATGCCCGAACAGTATAATCTACGCTTGTGGACACTGTGTAAGACTTGACGATACCGTAAGGTATTGGCCAAGCAGTAGTGGCTGAAACAAGAATCCCACGGCTTTAGCCGTGTGGACTGTCAAATCTGCAAGACTTGCAACCGAATTTGAAAGGGGAATGTACTATGGTAAATACTAGCCTTTATACCGAAGCACAGTTAAAGGAGATTGCCTTTACAAAAGAGGAGCGGGAGCAATTGGCCAGGGCAAGAAACATGTCGATTACTTTTGATGAAGAGTGTTTGCCGACTACACCCGAGCGCGCAGTTAAATTCAGAAGAGTTAACCCGCTCAGCAAGGCGGCCAAAGAGAAGTAGGGAGTGAGAAGTAAAATATACGTTGACCCTTGGGCAGTGGAAAAGGAGGCTGCAAGGATGTGTAATCTCAGTGAAGCAATTGAGGAAAAAGCTATAAAGAAAGCCTGGAAGGAGGCAGAGGCTGTCTATGCTGCCAGGTATGACGATGCTGTAAATGCCATAAATGCAGAGCGTATGAAGGCCGAGAAGGCCGAGGAAGCGCTTAGAGCCAAGGATGAGGAGATCAGGGAGCTTAAGGCCCTGGTGGCAAGCCTGCAGAGGTAGCTTTTGGGGCATTTAATTCTGCAAAATAATAAAACTGTAAATTCAGACAAGGTCCGGAGCCTGTGCATATGATATGCACGGGCTCCGGCTTTTTTTGTTATGTGCCCTGAAACAGAATCCGCAATGCTCCCGCTGACCCGGTCGATCACTGCGGCCGGCTTTTTTTCGGGACGGGACCTGTTATATCCTTTAATGGCGCTGTTTACCTCAGCGATCAGTTCCCGTTCCCATGCTTTTTATACTTAATTTTGCTGAACAAGAAATGGGGTCAGGTAAAACGGCTTTTTAAGCAGTGTTCCTTCGGTTTCTGTATCTTTCTGAGAAAGCAAATAGCTTTGCCCAATGTTTGAAGAATATTTTTTTGCAAATTCATCTATAGACTCATGTTTTCCGGCTCCTGACGACTTCACCTCAAACGCTGCGATCTTGCTTTTATCTGAGATAAGAAAATCCACCTCATAATAATGTGTACTTCCTTCCTTTTCCCAGGTATGGTAGAAAAGTTCACGTCCGGCAGCCGCAATCATCTGTGCCACAAGATTTTCGTAAAGATAACCTAAATTTGCAGGCAGTTTATCTGAAAGAAGCTTTGCATAAATTTCATTTTCTGCTGAAGGTCTGTCGATAAACATCAGTGTAACAAAAAGTCCTGTATCAGCCAGGTACATTTTATAACTGCCAAAATCTTTTGTATCAGCCAGACTGACTCTTGGGTTTGTGGAATTATAGCAGGGCAGAACCGTTTTGGAATCTATCAGCTCATACAGAAGTTCTTCGGCCTTCGTATTATTCTTTTTGCCTATAGCAGTAGTGATCCTGTATTTTCTCTGATCCTTTGCAAGCTGCGCGGGAATCGCATGATACATGGCAGACATTCTGCCGGAAGGATCTATTTTTCGGAAATCATCTTCGTACAAAGTAATGATCTGACGCTTGACCTGATCAATCTGCGAGAAATTCATACCTGCTGTGTAGGCTTCTACAGCCTGGGGCATTCCACCGACTGCCATATATACTCTCAGATCCCGCATTAACTTACGATTCGTTGCCTGTCCGATTGGTTTTCTCATTTTAAATATCTGTCTGAGCAGTTCGTAATTACCGCCTGTCGCCTCGCAGAACTCCTCATAATCCATCGGATAGACCTGTATCTTCATCTCTTCTGATGGAATCAGTATGTTTTTTACATTTTTTCGGATTGAAATAAGGGATCCGGTTTCGAGATAGTGATAACGGCCATCCTTAACCAAGTGCTTGATTGCCTGACGGGCTTTGGGGAATAGCTGTACTTCATCAAAAATAATTAATGAATCATGCTCATAGAGAGTAATTCCCGTCTCTGCCTGCAACCGCAAGAAGAACATATCTAAATACCCGATGTCATCAAAACAACGGACGATGTTCTCTGCGTCCCTTGAGAAATCAATCAATATATAGGACTTATAATTTGTCCTCGCAAAATGCTCTGCAATCGTTGATTTTCCCACTCGCCTTGCCCCTTCGAGCAGAACGGCATAATGATCTGCATAAGATTCTTTCCATTGGACCAGACTGTCCATAACTTTTCTTCTGAAAATCATTTTCTCGCCTCCGTGTACTATGATATCATCGCAAGGGAGTTTCTTCAAGTTCCAAACCCCACAAAATATGCTTTTCTTCACGATATCAGTCATGCTATTTGTTCCTTATTTCTAAGTTTCTGTGTACCGTTTGTACCAGTCAGGAAAAGCAGACACGAAAAACTGAAAGCAGAATCATATGATACAGAGCATTTCTCCCGCCCTGCGGCGAATTGCAGACTTTTGCTCAATCGGATCTTTGCAATAACTAAAAATCACCAGATACATTCGCTGTTTGTCGAAACACGATGATTGAATCGACAAATTTCGCATTATACAGTGAGAGTGGCAGGGGCAGCGGGCGCAGATTTATGTAGTGTTTGCCGGACCGGAACTGAGGCTTTGGAGGGATGATGATTGGATGGACGATCAACAGGACGGGAAGGACAGATAAGTCCCGGCCCCTTTGAGGTGCAGGAGATGGCGGATGCTTTTCTGTATGTATTTAAGGATCCGGCAGATTATTGGGAGTCTGGTTACAGGCTGATGCAGGAGAGCATGGTCTGCAATCTGGCCGGCTGCAGGCTGATCCGATATAACGGCCATCCGGCATGCTATTTCTCTTTGGAAGGCCTGCGGCGTCTGCCCCAGGCCGCTAAGGCGGCAGACCCTTCGGAACTTTTGCGATACATGGACAGCCTTCTTTCGGCAGTGCTGGCTGTGCAGGCGCAGGGTTTCCTGAGATGTGAAAACCTTGATATTTCCATGTACCATGTATTGGCCGATCGTATAAGCGGTGAGATTCGTCTGATCTGGCTGCCGGTCAGGGGAGGTCTTTATGAGGATGAGGCTCATTTTGAGGAAGTCCTGCGGGCCAATATGCGGGAGTTAATGGCAAATCGTCCCGACTGCGAGATACCGCTTCTCCGGCAGGCAATCCGGCTGTTGGAGAACGATACGCTTTCCCTTGAGGCCTTGAAGCAGCAGTTGGGGATGCTGCAGTTCTGTGCAGGACCCGCAAGATCCGTGAAGCCAGTGTGCCCTGTGCAGCCTGAACGGTCGGATGGGCCTATGCGGCCGGCAAAGCCTTCGACACCTGCAGTGCCGGCGGGTCGGCTCAGGTTGGTTTCTCTATCGTCCGGACAGGTGATCTGTGTGAACGGTGACAGTTTTATCCTGGGCCGCAGTGGGCGCTTGTCGGATGGCATTTTGGCCGGCAGTACGGCGGTGGGGCGGCAGCATCTGCGCTTGAGCCGTGGCCCCGCCGGTTGGATGGCGGAGGATATGGGCAGCCGCAATGGCAGCCGTCTCAACGGGCGGCCGATGGTGTCCGGCGTACCGGAGGTGCTGCATGCCGGGGACATTCTGACCCTGGCGGACTTGTCTTTCAGGGCAGAGATCTCGGCGGATGACAGGCCGGACAGGATGAATGGATGATAAGGACGGGGCGGATTTCACTCAAAAGGAAGCTAGGAGGATGCCCCGAGGGAGATCTGTCGGCACCCAGGCGAGGTGTGTCGGATAAGAAGCAGCGGGCAGGCAGGGAGGAATGGCGGATGAGGATCCTTATGGCAGACAGAGATACGGATTACCTCGGACCGCTGTTGGCGGCCTTTGTCAAAGAGACGGAGTCTCCGGTGGGACTGGAGGTCATTACGGATACCGGCTATCTGGAGACCATGCTTCAAAAGCCTCAGAGGATCGATCTGCTGATCATATCTGAGGAGATGTATTCTCCCCAGCTGGACAGGCACGATATCCGGCAGATTCTCCTGCTGCAGGAGACCGGGCCGCAGCAGATTGGGCAGAAGTCGCCCGAGCGGCGGCCTGATTTACAACAGGCCGGCATCCTGCGTATCTCCAGGTATGCCCGGGCCGAAGAGATTTTTCTGGCGGCAGCAGCAGCCTGCCCGGCTATCCGTCCCCATGGGGAGGCCGGCGGTCCAAAGGGACAGCTGATCCTGGTCACATCGCTGGCCGGCGGCAGCGGCAAGACCACAGCAGCTTTGGGTCTGGCCTCAGCCCTGACGGCAGCCTATCAGAAGGTCCTGTATCTTTGCAGTGATTTCCTGCAGAGCTTTGGCTGTTTCTTTGAGGATGACAGGCCTGTCACGGAGCGCAGCGTTTATATGAAGCTGATGGGCCGGAGAAAAGGGGCCTTTGAAGCCGTGCAGTCACAGATCCGGCAGGAGGGGTTTGATTATCTGCCGCCCCTGAAGGGGCCGCTTGCCTCTCTGGGCTTTGGCGAAGCACTTTTTGGAGATATTGCCCGGCAGGCTGCGCAGAGCGGCCTCTATCACTATGTCATCCTGGATACGGATGCCCGTTACGACGGGGATCGGGCCCGGCTCATGGCTGAGGCAGATTATTGTCTTCTGATCACGGGGAGCAGCCGGCGGGAGCGGGCAGCCCTCCAATGTCTGCTGGCGGCTATGGATCCTTCACGGAGCAGTCGGCTGATTTGCCTTAGCAGGCGCAGCTCTGATTTACGGAAAACTTCCGGAGCCTTTGAATCCTCTGCCGCGCATGGGCAGTCACCTGCTGTGCGAGGGCTGGCATCTGCTGTGCAAGGGCTGGCATCTGCTGTGCAAGGGCCGTCATTTGCTGTGCAAGGGCCGTCATTTGCTGCACATAGACCGTCATCTGTTGCGCATGGGCTGTCACCTGCTGTGCGAGAAGCATCACCTGCAGCGCGAGGGCCGTCACCTGCTGTGCCGGAAATGTCTCCTGACAATCCGGATGGGGAATTGATGGACCCGGAAGTACTGTCATTGCCGGGGGTGGCCGCCGCCATTTCCTATAGGAATATAGAATGGATCGCAGATTATGAGGCTGCTGCCCGGCGGAAATTCGCCGGCATCAAAAGCTTTGAGCAGCTGGCGGAGTTTTTGGTCCGGCAGCAGGGAATCAAGTCGCTGCACTGATCGGCAGGCACTTCCCGGGAGGATTTTTGCCCGGCAGTGGGATTTCAAGGGTAAAGCCAGACAAAGCCAGACAAGACCAGACAAAGTCAGGCCCGGCTTCATAAGCCCATGAAATCCTGAAGGGCTTAACTTCGTATCATACAGAAAGACGAGGCTGAGAACGGGCGAAGTGATCAGCCTGAGGAGATTAGGGTTATCCACCGTGTTAGTGGAAGGACCGGTCGGAGGAGAGAGATAAAGGATGCATACGGTAATCGTGGAATTTTACCGGCCGCAGCTGGGGCTGCGGGAGGATATAGAGCTGCCGTTAGAGCTTACGGCCGGGGAGCTTGTGAGAGCGCTGAACGCGGCCTATAATCTGGGCATTTCAGACACGGACCCCAGGGATCAGTACCTTTGCGCTGAAAATCCCATAGCCTTTCTGAGGGGGGAACGGACCCTGGAAGCCTACGGCATCCGGGAGGGCTCGGTCATTATCTTCAGCAGGAGATTCGGTCAAGATCCGGTTCGGTTTAGCCCGGCATTGCCCCGGGCAGAGGCCGGTGGCAGCAATGGCACGGCTAAGTCCGGTGGCTGTCTATAACAGAGGCCGCACCGCTTGGGTCCGGTCTTAACAGAGGTGCCTGACAATGTTTGCGAAGCAGACTGATCTGACAGAAGGGGATATCGGACATGGCAGCAGTGCGTGACTACAGACTGACCGTTAGCAGCAGGACAGTCTACAGAGAATTTACTTTGCATGAAAAGCAGGAGAGCATCCGACTGGGAACTTTGCCGGGCTGCAGTCTGCGCCTGGATGAGGCGGATTTTCTGGCCCCGGTGGATCTGCTTCTGGTGAGGCAGGAGGAGGCCTGGCATCTGGATTGCGGAGATGGCCTTTTTATCAGTGCGGGGGATACCCGCCGCCTGAAGCTGACCGGGCTGCATCACGGCGACCGTCTGAAGCTTTGCTATGATGAGAGCGGCGGTCTGGCCTTCCGGCTGGATTTTGCGTTGGATTTTGCGGCGGATCTGCCGGTCTATGACAGTTGTATGATCCTGGACGGGCGGCAGCGCCTGACCCTGGGAGATAAGAGCGATGCGGATCTCAGGCTTTTATCCGAATACTGCCGGGAGACCCTGATCGCTCTGGAGCGCAGTCCCGCCGGCATGGTGCTGCGGCCCTTGTTTGCACCCTATGGCGCCCTTCATAACGGGCACAGGATGACAGGGGCTGAGCCGCTGGCAGACTATGATTTTTACTCGGTGTCGGATACCTTTTTTTACTACAGAGAAGGCCGTCTCTTTTTCGACGGGAAACGGGTCGCCTGCGAAACCGCAGAGGCTCTGCCGGTCCTGCCGCAGAGCCCCTATCCCTATCCCTTTTTCGTCCGCAGCAGCCGGATACGGGAGCTTTGCGATGAGCGCCCGATCCATGTGCTGGACCCGGAGCCGGTACCGGCAAAGCCGGAGGATCATCTTCTGACTTCCCTGATGCCGGCCATGGTCATGCTGGTCCTGGTGGTGGTCCTGAGAGGCCTGCTATCCGCGACCGGCGGCAGCTTCATTATTTTCAGCATCTGTTCCATGGGGCTGGGGGTGGTGACCGGTGTCCTCCGGATTCTGGACGGTCATAAAAAATACAGGCAGCAGTGTCAGGACCGCATCACGGTCTATGACCGTTACATCCGGCAAAAGAGGGAGGAGATTGAAGCTGCCAGAGCCGAAGAGCTGCGGCGTCTGCGGGTACAGTACCGCAGCACCGGGGAGAATCTGGCCCTGATCGGGGGTTTTGATCCCCGGCTCTTTGACCGTATGCCGGGGGATGATGATTTCCTGGATGTCTATCTGGGCACCGGCATGGCACTGGCCGGACGCCGGGTCACCCGTAAGGAAAAGGAACAGCTGGCGTCGGGGGATGCCCTGCAGGACCGCCCCGGGCTTCTGGCCGACCAGTACAAAGAGATCGCTGAGGCTCCGATCATCCTGCCCCTTAGGGCGGCCGGCGCCGTGGGAGTCATCGGCAGTCGGTCGCAGTGCTATAGCCTGATGAAGGTGATCCTGACGGATATCATCAGCCGCCAGTACCGGGGAGATGTGCGCCTGTATGCGCTGCTGGAGGATGGCGCAGAGGGCTATGACTGGCTGAGATTCCTGCCGGGACTTAAAGGCTCGGACGGCAGCCGTCGTCTGGTTTGTGATGAGGAGAGCCGCAGCCGTATTTTTGAAGCGCTTTATAAGGAGCTGACGATCCGCAGTGAATCAAAGGCCCGGCGGGACTTTATCGTCGTCCTGGTCATGGACGAGCAGGGGCTTAAAAAGCATCCCCTGTCCGGATACATAGAAGGCTGCGCGGCCCTGAATACCGTCTTTATCTTCTTTGAACCGGACCTGACCCGTCTGCCCCTTTATGTCAGCCGGGTCGTGGAAGTGACCGGTGAGCGGACAGGTCTTATTTACGAGACCCGGGACCGGGCGGAAGCCCGGGAGTTTGAGTTTACACCTGTGGCGGATGTGCCTATGGCCGGGGCTGTCCGTATGCTGGCGCCGGTGACCTGCGAGGAGGTCCGCCTGGGTGGGAGCCTTAGAAAGCAGCTGTCCCTTTTCGAGCTGATGGGGATTTACAGCGTCAGGGATATTAATCTTGCTGATAACTGGGCCGCGGCGAGAGTTTACGACAGTATGGCGGTGCCGCTGGGGGTGAATGTGAGGAATGAGGTCGTATGGCTGGATCTTCACGAAAAGCAGCACGGCCCCCACGGTCTGGTGGCCGGGACCACGGGCTCCGGCAAGAGTGAGCTTTTGCAGACCTATATCCTGGGAGCGGCCGTCCGCTTCAGTCCGGAGGAGATCGCCTTTATGATCATCGATTTCAAGGGCGGCGGCATGGCGGGGCAATTTGCCCATCTGCCCCATTTGCTGGGGACCATTACCAACATTGACGGCAAGGCCATCGACCGGTCTCTCCGTTCCATTCGGGCGGAGCTTTTAAAGCGGCAGCGGCGCTTCGCTGAGGCCGGTGTCAATCACATCGACAAATATATCAAAGCCTATAGGGCCGGGAAGGCACCGGAGGCCCTGCCCCACCTGATCATTATTGTGGATGAGTTTGCGGAGCTTAAGGCGGAGCAACCGGAATTTATGAAGGAGCTGATCAGTGCCTCCCGTATCGGCCGGAGCCTGGGCGTGCATCTGATTCTGGCGACCCAGAAGCCCTCCGGACAGGTCAGTGACCAGATCTGGAGCAATGCCAGGTTCAGACTCTGCCTCAGGGTCCAGACCAGAGAGGATAGCAATGAAATGCTGAAATCTCCCCTGGCCGCCGAGATCAGGGAGCCGGGCCGGGCCTATCTGCAGGTGGGCAATAATGAAATCTTTGAGCTGCTGCAGTCCGGATATTCCGCAAGTCCTGAGAAAGAAGCCCTGGGCGGGCAGCGTAGCTTTGAACTTCATAAGGTGGATCTCGCCGGCCGCCGCAGCCTCCTTTACAGGCAGCAGGTGTCCCGGGAAAAGGCCGGCCGGACGCAGCTGGAGGCCATCGTGGACTACGCGGCCGATTACTGCAGGACCCATCAGATCCCCGTCCCTGCGCCGATCTGTCTGCCGGCCCTAAAGGACTGCATCCCTTATAAAGAGAAGGCCGGAAGAGAAGCTGTCGATGGAAAGCCCTGCAATCTCAGATGCTCTTATGAAGGAAAGTCTGGGAGAGAAACTGCCGGTGAAAAGCCCTGCAATCCCGAATGCCGTTACCAGGCGGCACCGAAGAACGCAGCGCAGCGGCCTGAATCGGGCCTGGATATCGGTATTTATGATGATCCGGATCAGCAGCTGCAGTGCCCGGCCATCCTGCCGGCCGGCAGTACCAATATCCTGATCATCGGCAGCCCCCGGTCCGGCAAGACCAATCTGCTGGAGGTCCTTCTGCGGCGTCTGGCGGAGAGCAGCAGCCCGGATCAGCTGCAGATCTATATCATCGACTTTGCCTCGATGATCCTGAAAAATTTTGAGGACCTGCCTCATGTGGGCGGTGTGGTCTGCCCCTCCGATGATGAGAGGCTCAAAAATCTCTTCCGGTATCTGACAGATCAGCTGGTCATTCGCCGGGAAAGGCTGCTGGCTGCCGGGGTCAGCGCCTTTGAGGCTTACCGGGCGGCCGGCGGCCGGGATCTCCCGGAGATCGTGCTGGTGATCGATGGCTTTACCAATCTGAAGGAGCTTTACCTGCAGGATCTGCAGGATAATGATGCCCTGCTGGCTCTCTGCAGGGAGGGACTTTCCGTGGGCATCCGCATCATCATGGCCAATGCCCAGATCAGCGGTCTGGGCTACCGGTACCTGGCCAATTTTGCCACCCGCCTGGCGCTGACCTGTACGGAGAGCAGCGAGTATCTGTCCCTCTTTGGAGCGGGAAAGCTAAGGCCTGACCCGATACCGGGCCGGTGCGTCCTGGAGTTTGACAAGACCCTTTATGAATGCCAGACCTACCTGGCCTTTGAGGATGAGCGGGAGATGGGGCGGGCCGCCGCCATACGCCGTTATGCGGCCGGGATGGAGGAGCGATATCCGGGCAGCAGGGCCCTGCCTATCCCGGAAATCCCGGACCTGCTGACGGAAGGGGAGATGTACAATCGCTGCCGCCGCGCCGGCGGCATGGCCGGTGCCGCGGCTTCCGGGACTGTCCTTTCAGGGAATCCGACTGCCGGGGAGCCTCCGGCAAGTGAGCATACCCAATCCGGCCGACAGTGCCTTTCAATCCCAGTGGGCCTGGATTTTGCCACTGTGGCACCGGTCTTTCTGGAGACGATGCGCCTGAATTGCCTGATGGTTTCCGGAGGAGAGGGCCGGGGAGGGAGCAATTTTATCCGCTACCTGCTCCGCGGCTTTCACCGCAGCGGCGCACATTACCGGGCCTATATCTTTGACGATTACCGGAAAAAACTGGCCCATGTCCTGCCGGAGGCCGATGACTGCACCCCAGACCCGGATACAGTCAGGACTGTCCTTATGGAGATATGGAAAGAGCTTTCGGGCCGCTATCAGCGGATGACCTCGGGAGAGGCGCTTCCGGATGAATGGCTTTTGCTGGTCATCAATAATGAAGATCTGCAGATGGCTGTTAGTGAGGATAAAGAGGCCATGAAATGCTTTAAGGACATTGTCGGCAGGTATCATATGCTGAAGGCCTTCGTCATCCTGGGACATGTGCCCAATGTGTCGGCAGAGGTCTACGGTGCGCCGGAGATCTACAAATGTCTGAAGGACCGCCGGCAGATTCTTTACTTTGACGATATTGAGGAGTACAGACTGACCGGCCATGTGCCGCCGGCTTTTATAAAAGCCCACAAAAAGCGCATCCGGCCCGGAGAGGGCTACTATATGCGCGGCAGCGAACTCTTTAAAGTCAGAACGCCTCTGGTGCAGGAAATGCCCGGGAAGGTCCCGGGGGCTGGAGCGGAGCCGGGACACTCGTAAGCAGCGGCCACCGGCAATGGCAGCCAAATTCCTGCGGCATGAAACCTCCGAACATCCGTAAGCAGCGGGGATGCCCCGCATCAGAGACGGTGTCGGCGCCCGAGCGGGGCGGAGCGGACGGATTCTGAGGCGGTCAACAGTAAAGCAGTGGTTCAGAGAGGAGGAAACGGCATATGACAGGCGATGGACTGATTCTGGAGGATGAATATATTCAGGCCATGAAGACCTATCTTGAGACCATGGGTGCAGCCATTGACGACATGCTCACGGCCTATAATGCCATCCTTTGCAGGACGGCCGCTGCCGGGTTGGCCGGGGGAGAGACGGCGGTTCGGTTTCTTTATTTTACAGGCTGCACAGAGCAGCTAAGTCCCATGGCCAAAACGGTGACAGAGGAGATAGGGCGTATGATTGACAGCTTCTGCCGGGAGGTGGAGGCGGAGGATCAGATCACATTGGAAGGAGTGGATTAGCATGAGCAGCAGCCATATTTCCGTCAATGCCGCAGAACTTGGCCGGGTCATTGCCGAGCTGGAGGCGCTGCGGTCCGGTTCGGACCGGGGAGCCTGTAAGCGGCCGGAGCCTGCGGGACAGGGAATCACCGTGGATCTGCTGGAGCAGACGGCGAATCTGGGTGAAGCCCTTTATGATACTGTGCTGTCCCTTATGGACGCGACCCTGGCCTTTTTGACCGGGACCCGAGCCTCCTTTCAGAACGCGGACGAGGCGGCGGCAGGCTTATTCGGAAATTCGGAAGGAGATCCGTAGTAAGGGTGGAGCCTCACTATTTTGCAGCTTTAGCGATTCGCAGGAACATGAGCATGGCGGGAGTTCGAAGAGCGGGGCATGCATATTGCTTCATATGCTGTGGAGAAGCCAATGGCCTCATGGAGGTTTTTATGAGAAAAGATTTTTCGTCCTGCGCGCTGGCGCAGATTAATGACTGTATTGCGTCTCTGGAGCGTGAGATGGGGGCGGAATTTTCTTCCGGGACCGGAGTTCTGGTGCCGGAAGACCCCATGCTGGCCGGCGAATACTGCATTACAGCGCTGCCTTCAAAGGTTGACCTTTATTACAGTGCGCTGACAGCGGCGGGTCAGGCCGGAAAACGTGCGCTTAACAGTGTATTTGAAAGCGTTAATGCCGCGGATGCGCTCACATCCAATCAGATTGCCATCCAATACGCCAGGCTGAGTAATCTGAAAAACGCCGCGGACCGGTGCACCGGTTGTATCGGAGGAGCGGGGCTTTCCGATATCGCGGGTCTCATCTCACAGATGACGGCTTACAGAGACATGGATGCCCAGCTGCTGCAGATGGCTGCCTCCGATGGCGAAGAGGCAGAGCCCCTGGAGATCAATTCCGAGGTGCTTGGCTGGCTTATGGATGCCTACAAGGATTACTTTCTGAATATGTCCCTCAAAAACAGCACCAGGGTGGTGATCGGCAATTTCGAGCTTCAGTGCACTGTCAAAGCTTCACTGAAGACCAGTTCCCAGGCGACAGTCAATATCACCGCAAAGACCCAGGCCCAGCTGATGGCAGGCATCTCCTTTACCCAGCAGTGGAGCAGGGGTGGGTCCGGCAAGGTCTCGGTGACGGGCAGCGGTGATG
>R11__coassemble_1628_pt1 | contig 12285 bp, 10 predicted proteins | sample R11__metabat2_low_PE_030 | metagenome-assembled genome bin R11 | reverse complement strand
AACAAATGTCCATTCGTGCAAGCACGATGGCCGCTTGTCGGCCTTATCGCACATACAAAAGGAGCCGCACCGGACCCAATGGCCGGTGCGGCTCCTTTGAATAGCCTGTCATCATCACAGGCAGAAATTTTTAATGACTTTCAGCTTCGAATCCGGCTAGGCCTCTGCGAAGACGTAAGCCAGGAATTCGTTCATCTCTTCCTCTGTGCTGAATCTGGCCAGATAGATCAGATCGCCCATAGCCGACGCCAGAGCGGCATCCAGGACCGTCGCCATCATAATCTTATCTCCATAAGCGGCCATGACCTCCTCATGGCTGTGGAGATAATGCTTCTCCTTGCGGGTGCCGGCGGAGACACAGTAATACTTCTCCGGGTAATCCGGGACTGTCAGACGGTCATAGCAGACCATATCGGCCCAATCCTTGTAGACATTGGTGCTGTTGGCATAGTTGTACATATCAGGTGTGAAGCCGCCGGATGGACGGAGGTTGACCTCCAGACCGATAATGGTGCCCTTGGATCCCAGATAAGCATGGTCCTCAGTCAGTCTGAAAAACTCGAAATGAATGAAACGGCTCTTAACCCCAAAGGATTTGACCGCCTTGCGGCCAATCTCTCTCAGATCATCAGCGATGCGCTTTTCAATATAGAAGATGGAATCATCCTTATTATTGACACTGTCCATAATGGAGATGGGGGTATGGTTGCCTGTCTCCAGCAGCGGATCGCCGTTACTATCGAAGATACCGTCGTAGGAATAGATCTCACCCGGCACAAACTCCTCCATGATGAACTGGACACCATGGTAATCTGTGTTATGGAAATTGACCAGATCCTCATCGCTCTTCAGCTTGTAGGTGGTAGAGGCACCGACGCCATTGTCCGGCTTGACGATGACCGGATAACCCACCATCTCGATAAACTTACGGCTCGCCTCCAGGTCGGTGACCAGATGGTACCTGGCCACAGGGACGCCGATGGCCTCATAGTAGGCCTTCATCTTGGACTTATATTTGACATGCTCCATATCGGAGGTCTTCATGCCCGGGATATTGAAATCGGTACGCAGTCGGGCATCCTGCTCCAGCCAGTACTCGTTGTTGCTCTCCAGGCCGTCCATCCTGCCGTGCTTGAAGCAGAGGAAGGCCACCGCCTTGTACATCTGGTCGTAATCTTCCATGCTGTCGACTCTGTAATACTCGGTCAGATAGCTTTTCAGACTATCGGTCAGGTTATCATAGGGGGTATCGCCGATACCGAAGACATTGACACCGTTATCGTGCAGTTCCTTACAGAAATTTTCAAAATTGGTTGGGAAATGCGGGGATACAAAAATAAAATTTTTCATGAGCTCTCTCCTGTATATTTTCCTGGACTCTCTTCTATGTCCTATGGCACTTTATGATGTTAAAAGCATAAAGCAATTGTCCCCTCCTGTCAAGCGGATAGTTCATCCCATCCGGAGGAGCCTCCCACTTTTTGAGGTGATAATTGATCACAAATTCATCTCAATAGCGATTGAACACAGATTCGTCTCAGTGATGATTAATCACAAATTCATCTCAATGGGCATCTCATCTCCGTCTGAGATCAGCGCCTTGCAGGGATGCGCGCTCAAAATTCAGCAGATATCGCAAAAATATAAGCTATATCCTTCATTCATTTCTTTGCGGATGATGATATAATGAAGGCTGAATACATCATGCAAAAATATCCATTCACAGACACAATGCAGCTATATGTACACCGTATGGCAATGTCCGTGAATATGTGGCTGTTCCTATATACATATATACATAGACAGCTCTCATACACATAGATAGCGGAGGCCTATCATGAGACTCACTGAAAAAATCACTTCCGGACTGCTTATCTTTATGCTGGCCTCAGGCAGTATGACCGTGCCGGCAGCGGCACAGACCCTGCCGGCAGAGACAGCCGCAGAAGGGGAAGCATCGGGAGAACCCCTGTCTGATGAGACACAGATTACCTCTGAGGCAGACCGGTCTGTCTCAGAAGAAGCGCCAAATGAAGCAGGATCAGAAAGCACCTCTGAAAGGCTGCGGGCCGCTTCGGAAGCAGAGCCGGGACCTATTACTACCCCGGAGACCCTTTCGGAAAATGAAAACGAATGGATCGCTGCCGCAGAAGGAACCGAATCGATCACTGCCGCGGAAGGCGAGACCGATACGGAGGAAACCGGGCTAATCACTGCCGCGGAAGACGAAACCGGTACAGGGGATGATACGGATCCGCCCACCAGCGGTCTGGTCAGTGCCGGCATCAAGTGGTCTCTGGACACGGAAGGGCATCTGGCGCTCACCGGCAGCGGCCGGATGACCTCCAGACCCTGGGCGGACTATGATTATGCTCCTCTGATCAAGAGTATTTCCATCGATTCCGGGATCGTCACCATCTGTGATAACGCCTTTGCCGGCTGCACCGCCCTGGAAAGCATTACCTTTACAGCGCCCGAAGAAGGGACACAGGCCCTGACCCTCTCCATCGGGCTGAATGCCTTTGGCAGCTGCACCTCCCTGACCTCCGTATCACTGCCGGACAGGGTGACTGCCATCGGCAGCAAGGCCTTTTACGGCTGCACGTCTCTGACGGAGTTCTCTACCGGAGATGGCTGTAAGACCATCGGCAGCTCCGCTTTTTCCGGATGCCGGCGTCTAGCCGCTCTGACCTTGGGCAGCCATGTCCAGACCATCGGCAGCTCCGCCTTTGATGACTGCAGCTCCCTCAGGCAGGTCACCCTCCCGGAGAGCCTGCAGCTGCTGGGCAGCTATGCTTTTTCCGGCTGTATCTCCCTGCAGGAGGTCACCCTGCCGGAGGGGCTTACGACCTTCAATGATCACGCCTTTTACGGCTGCACCGCTCTGACGAAGGTGACGATTCCCGTCAAGGCAGCGGCCATCGGCGCCTCGGCCTTTTCAGGCTGCACCTCTCTCGCTGAGATCATCCTGGGAGATGGTGTCACTGCCATCGGGGATTCCGCCTTTGCCGGCTGCACCGCTCTCACGGGAGTCACGATCGGCAGCGGCGTGAAAACGCTGGGCAGCTATGCCTTTGATGGCTGCAAAAAGCTGGAAAGTATCGATCTGGGGGCCTCCCTGGAGAGCATCGGCAGCTATGCCTTCAGGAACTGCTCCGCCCTGCGCAGTCTGACCATACGCGATCAGCTGACCGATATCGGCAGCAATGCCTTTTATAATTGTTACAATATCACCGCCGTCTATCTGGACAATCTGGACACCTGGCTGAGGCTTGACTTTGCGGATATCTATGCCTGCCCGACATTTGCCGCGGCTGATGAAGGCATGCAGCTCTATGTTAAGGACCAGGACGGCAGCAGCCAGCCCGTCACAGATCTGGTCATCCCCGGAGAGATCACTCATGTGAGCAGCTATCTCTTCAGCCACTGCAGCAGTCTTAAGAGTGTCACCCTGTCCGAGGGCGTAGAAAGCGTCGGGGACGGGGCCTTCTCAAACTGCAGCAAACTTACCAGTCTCTCCATCCCGGCAAGTCTCACGGACCTTGGCTATTACAGCCTGGAGGCCTGCCCGGCGCTGACCTCGATCAGCCTGCCGGCAGCCTATCGGACGACAGAAAATGCCTATGCCATCTTTAATGACAGCGGCATCATCGTCGGTGAGGACAGCAGCTACACCATCGCCGGCACCGCCGAGACCGCCCTCTCCGGCCTCCACAGCGGCCGCTTCATCATCAGAGACGACAGCAGCCAGCCCGGGACCGAGGGCACAGGTTCCTCTGAGGGCACTGGCTCTTCCGAGGGCACTGGCTCCGGAAATGACGATGACCATCCGCAGACCGGCAGCACCTCCGGAGATCAGGACTCAGCCGACGGCATCACCGCCTTCGTCACCAGACTCTATGAGACCTGTCTGGACAGAAAGCCCGACAGTAAGGGGCTGAGCAGCTGGGTCTCCCAGCTGGCCTCCGGCAGCAAGACCGGTGTCCAGGTCGCCCACGGCTTCATTTTCAGCACTGAATTCAAAAGCAAAAACCTCTGTAATGCCGATTATGTGGAAGCCCTTTACCTGGCCTTTATGGGCCGCGCTTCCGATGCCTCGGGCAAGGCCGGCTGGGTCAGCCGCCTGGAAGCCGGCAAGACCCGGGAAGAGGTCTTCAACGGCTTCGCCATGAGCTCCGAATTTAAAAAAATCTGTGATGCCTGCGGCATTACCCAGGGCAGCCGCATCGATCTGCCCGCCTATGGTACCCAGCCCACCGGCCGCTGCAGTGTCTGCGGCGCCCTGGACGGAGTCACTGCCTTCGTCACCGACCTCTATGAGGTCTGCCTGGGCAGAAAGCCCGACGCAAGCGGACTATCGAAATGGACTACCGCCCTCAGAGATCACACAAAGACCGGCAGCAGCGTGGCTCACGGCTTTATCTTCAGCAGCGAATTTAAAAGCAAAAACTACAGCAACACCGAGTATGTACGGCGTCTCTACCTGGCCCTCTTCGGCCGGGAGGCCGACAGTGCGGGTCTTAAGACCTGGGTCAATAAGCTGAATGCCGGCACCACCAGAGAGGCTGTGTTTAACGGCTTCATCGGCAGTGACGAGTTTGCAAAGCTCTGTACCCGCTATGGGATCATCCGAAAATAGGTGCCCGCATTGGGGAAGCTATAGCCATATCCCCAAAGGTACGACAGCCTGTTATGATGGTCTTACATCGAACCGGCAGACCATTGGTGATGTTGCGATACCTCAACCGGCAGACAGCATCAAAAAAGGCAGCGAAAATCGCTGCCTTTTTTGATTACAATACCAATCATCAGACACGAAGCTATGCCATGACCGCCGCGCCATCTACTGCCGTATGAGGCTCCGTCTATCCCTGCATACTAAGCAGATGCGCCGCCGCACTCTCCAGGGCTTCCTTGTCCATGCGCAGGTTGTCTGCGTCGGTCTGTGTCATCTGGGCCGGCTTCATGCGGGTGACAGATTTCTTCAGCTGATTTAATGCCGATTTGATCTGGTGCTTCTCATTGCGGTCCACGCTCTTCATATTTTCTCTGGAGGCCATGGCCTGCTCTACCTTCATGATCAGCTGCTCCGCCTCGGTATGCAGCTCGAAATAGCCCTTTCGGGTACCGTCATCCCGCTCATACATCTCTGCGTCATGGACCGCCCTCTGGATCTCCTCCTCGGAAAGGTTGGATCTGGAGGTGATGGTGATCTGCTGGGCCTTGCCCGTGCCCAGATCCCTGGCCGCTACAGTCAGGATACCGTTAACATCGATATCAAAGGTGACCTCGATCTGAGGTACACCGGCCATGGCCCGCTTGATGCCGCCCAGGCGGAAATTGCCAAGGAGGGTATTGTCCTTGACGAACTGACGCTCACCCTGGTAGACCTTGATATCGACGGAGGTCTGGAAATTGGAGGCTGTAGTGAAAATCTGGCTGTGCTTGGCCGGAATGGTGGTATTGCGGTCGATCAGCTTGGTCGCGATGCCGCCCACTGTCTCGATGGACAGAGACAGCGGTGTCACATCCATAAGGATGATCTGATTGGCCGCCGCGTCCATGGGCAGATCGCCGCTGAGCTTGCCGGCCTGAATGGAAGCGCCCATGGCGACGCATTCGTCCGGATTGATGCCCTTGGAGGGCTCCATGCCCAGCATCCGCCGGACCTTATCCTGTACGGCCGGGATACGGGTAGAGCCGCCTACCAGCAGGACCTTAGACAGATCTCTGGCCGTAATTTTGGCATCGCGGAGTGCGTTCTGCACCGGTGCTCCGGTACGGTCAATGAGGTCATGAGTCAGTTCATCAAACTTAGCCCGGGTCAGGGTAATATCCATATGGTGAGGACTGCCGCCGGCCATGGTCAGGAAAGGCAGATTGATCTGCGCTGTCGTAGAGGAGGACAGCTCGATCTTGGCTGCCTCGGCCGCCTCCCGGATCCGCTGCATAGCTGCCGGATCCCGGCTGAGATTGATGCCTTCACTCTTGCGGAACTCATCCGCCAGATAGCGGGTCAGGCGCTCATCGAAATCATCGCCGCCCAGATGATTATCACCGGAGGTGGACAGGACCTCGATCAGGCCGCCGCCGATCTCGATGATGGAGACGTCAAAGGTACCGCCGCCCAGGTCATAGACCAGAACCTTCTGGTCATTGCCGTTATTCAGGCCGTAGGCAAAGGCGGCTGCTGTAGGCTCATTGATAATACGCTGCACATTCAGTCCTGCGATCCTGCCGGCATCCTTGGTCGCCTGCCTCTGGGCATCATTAAAATAGGCCGGTACGGTAATGACCGCATCCGTCACCTCACATCCCAGATAATCCTGAGCGTCTTTTTTGAGCTTGCGCAGGATCATGGCAGAAATCTCCTGCGGAGAATATTTCGCGCCATCGATATTGATCCTGTAATCGGTACCCATCTGCCGCTTGATGGAAGTGATGGTCCTGTCAGGATTCATCGCCGCCTGGCGCTTGGCCGGTGCGCCTACCAGGCGCTCGCCCTTCTTGGTGAAGGCCACCACTGAGGGCGTCGTCCTCAGTCCCTCCGCACTGGTAATGATCACAGCCTCATTGCCTTCCAGCACTGCCGCGCAGCTGTTCGTCGTCCCAAGATCAATGCCTATTGTCCGTCCCATTCGTATATACGCCTCCGGATCTGTCTTGTCTATCCAAATTCATACTCATATCAGTTTCCGCAAAAACCGCCCTGTCGTCAAAGGTTCGATCAAAAGCGGCCTATATTAGGATAACACAAATCAGCCTCTTTTTCCATCCCGGCAGGCCTGTTTACAAACATTTAAGAATTCTAAAATCATCTGCCATAAATTTTTAAAGCAGCCTGTATATTCCCGAAAATATAAATTCTAAAGCAGCCTGCATATTCCCTGCGAAAGCGAAGATAATTATCAGATAACTTTGCAAAATCCTGCAAATGGCATAGTATTTTTGTCCCGTTCATGCTACAATATAAAGGTCAGGATTCCTTTTCTCTGCCCGGGCAGCAGTAAAAAAGGAAAGGCATCCGAAATAAAAGTAAAGGTTTATATGGAGGGAAACATGGAAAACGTAATTTATGAGGTAAAGGAAAATATCGCCATCATCACTATGAACAGACCGAAGGCTTTAAATGCGCTCAATCCGGCCCTGCTCAATGATTTCAACGAGGCCCTGACCATCGCCGAGAAGGATGACGACGTCAGAGTCATCATCGTCACAGGCGCAGGCAGAGCTTTCGTCGCCGGTGCAGACATCTCCCTGATGGTCAACATGTACGCCAAAGAAGGCATGGCTTATCTGGAGCTGGGCCAGGGCATCTACCGTCATATCGAGAAGATCAAAAAGCCTGTCATCGCTGCCATCAACGGCTTTGCATTAGGCGGCGGCTGTGAGCTGTCCATGGCCTGCGACCTGCGTATCGCTTCCACCAAGGCTGTCTTCGCTCTGCCTGAGGTCGGCCTCGGCATCATGCCGGGCTACGGCGGCACACAGAGAATGGCCCGCCTCATCGGCGATGCCAAGGCCAAGGAAATGATCTTCACCGCTCAGCAGATCAAGGCTGACGAAGCCTACCGGATCGGCCTGCTGAACAAGGTCGTAGAGCCTGAGGAGCTGATGGATGCCGCTATGGATATGGCCAGAATCATCGCCTCCAAGGCACCGATCGCCGTCGCACTGGCCAAAGAGTCCGTCAACAGAGGCCGTCAGGTCGATATCGATTCCGCAATGTCTCTTGAGTGCATGTACGCTACCATGCTCTTCTCCACAGAGGACCTGCATGAAGGTATGAGAGCATTCCTGGAAAAGAGACCGGCCGTTTTCCAGAATAAATAATAAAAAATAGTGTTAATCACGCAATCATTATGTTGATTTTGTGCGCACGGGCTCACAGCGGTATTTTGCTGATTGAGCCTGCGCACAAGATACGGCTCTTAAGCTTTTTACGTTTAATCTTGCCCCAGCAACTCTGTCATATCATCCATGATTACTTCTTTAAAAGGTCTATTATCTATCACCCTGCTTTCAAGCAAATCACACATATCCGCGAACTCACCAAGGAGCAAATACTTTTTCCCCTTTCCACTATCTTCAAAACCCTGCTTGTTGCATTTTAAATAAATCCCAAAAATGGCGGTACGCCCATCTGTAAGAATTGTATCTGTCATGTTGTACATAGACCCTGTATGCAGGCGAAATTCTTCCCCCTTATATGCAAAATCCAACCCAAGCCAATGACCATCGGAAGGAGCCCACACTCCAATATATTGAGATTTAAACTCATCTATAGAACGATATTCATTAATCCTCATCTCAAATGAAACTCCTTTTTTATCTGGTTTATCAACTCATTTTCTTCAGCTGTTGGCGGAACACCCGGATCATTTTTATTATGACTGAGATATACATGCCTATGCGGCTGTACACCTCGGTGAGCATGTGCAAGTATTCTCACGAACACTTGCCTTTTTTATTTATATGGCTATATCTTATTAAAATCAAACGCTGATTGTTTTTTACATTAAAGCCACTGTTCGATAGCCCGGTCGATCAGGTCGATCTCCTCCTGTGTCAGTGACCAGTCAAAGGCCCTGCAGTTCTGCTCTACCTTGGCTCTGCTCTGACAGCCGATGATGCAGCTGGAGATGAAATCCCTGGACAGAGACCAGTTCATCGTGATCTGGGAAAGCGGCACGCCGCCTCTGGCCTCGGAGATGCCATCCAGTACCTTCAGAAAAGCCTGGACCCGGGAAAACATCGGCTCCTGGAAATGCTTATAAAACCGGTTGCGGTTGTCCATGGTATCATAAGTTCTGAGCTGCCGGTAGGCTCCGGTCAGGATGCCGCCGCCCAGTGTACCGTAGGCCATGATGCCGATGCCCTGGGCGCAGGCCCACTTCATGAGGTCCTCATTATCCCTCACGATCATGGAATATTGAGGCTGGAAGGCCTCGACCTCACAATACTTTGATGCCTCCATGATCTGGTCTTTCGTAAAATTGGAGACACCGGCATGGAGGATCTTGCCCTCCTTTTTCAGCCTGGCTACCGCCTCCATGGTCTCCTCCATGGGTACGTTCGGATCCGGCCAGTGCACCAGGTAAAGGTCGATATAGTCAGTCTGAAGATTCCTGAGAGACTCCTCGCACTCCCGAAGGATCTTTTCCGCCGAGCCGCAGCGGACATACTGCCCGTTAATAAACTCATTGCCGCACTTGGTGGTGATGAGCATCTCCCTGCGGATGCCCAGATCCTTCAGTGCTTCGCCGATGCAGCGCTCGGCCGCGCCGGCATTGTAGGCAGGCGCCGTATCTATAAAGTTGATGCCGGATTCATAAGCCGCGCGGATAGCATCCATCCGCACCTCGGCAGGATTGTCATCCCAGCCTGCACCGCCAATGCCCCATGTACCAAGAGCCATCTCAGAAACCTGCATCCCTGTCTTGCCAAATGTCTTATATCTCATATGCTTTTCCTCCGCTTCCGGTGTAGATCAAATATATGGCGCTGAGTCCCTGTCCCATTTATGTCGACACTCACAGAGACCCGGTGCGCGGTTTTTGTCAGCATTAACCGACGATTGTCCTTACAAAAAGCCTCGTATCGGCGCCGGTACGTCCGCTAATTCATGCCCCGGCCTGTCAGCTGATAGATATCCTCCCGTCTGTTTGCCAGGGAAGGAATGCGCCGGCGGACCTGCTGCAGATAATCTCTGTCAATCTCGGCCATAATGATGCCGGTATGGTCGCCGGCTCCGGCCAGGACATCTCCCCAGGGATCGATGATCATGCTCTTGCCATAGGCAAGCATGGTCTGCTTGGTGCCGGTCTGGTCCGGTGCGGCGATATAGAGGCCGTTTTCAATGGCCCTGGCCCGCAGCAGGACCTGCCAGTGGTCCGCGCCGGTCCCTTTGGTAAAGCTGGACGGGACGAAGATCAGCTCCGCGCCCGCCAGAGCCTGAAGCCTGAAAAGCTCACCGAAGCGCAGGTCATAGCAGATGGCGAAGCCCCAGCGGCCAAAGGGCGTATCGACGACCGTTACGGCATCCCCGGGGACCACACTTTTAGATTCCACATGCTCCGTCGGCTCTCCCACCATGACATCAAACATGTGCAGCTTGCTGTAGCGGGCTCTGATCTGCCCCTCCGGTCCGATCAGGACCAGGGTATTCCGGGTCTTCCCGCTGGGATCTGTCTCCGGGAAAGTCCCGCTCATGACCCAGATCTGATGCTCTGCCGCCATTTTGCAAAGATAGTCTGTTACGGGTCCCGGTATATCCTCCGCCTGGCTGCGCAGGCCTCTGCCGGCATAGGCCATGTTTTCCGGGAAAGCCACGACATCGGCGCCCATGGCCGCCGCCTCGGCGATCATGCGGCCGGCCTCGCGGAGATTGGCTTCCTTATCATCCCGGGAATCCATCTGGCATACCGCCAGCTTATATTTTCTGATATCGTCCATCCTTTCGTCCTTCCTCTCATCCTGTCATTTGTCGTATCAGATCATCGGAGACCGCCTTATTTTTGCAGATTCAGCTCAAAGCGCTCAAAAAAGCCCACCAGACTGCCATGCTCATCCCGGACCGGATTGAGATAAAAGCGCTGATTATCCGGCGTCACCCCCAGGTACATCTCATTGGCATGGTGCTTTAACTTCTCCACCGCAGTCCGGATCATCTCCTGTGAATGCGCGTTATGGCAGTCAAAGAGCGACCGGCCGATCAGGTCCCGGTAGCCTCTCACCTGATAATAATGATACCGCGCCGCCCTGTTCATATAGCGGATCACGAAATCCGTATCCACAAAAACCAGCTTGTAGGGATAACTATCCAGAATCATCTCCAGCATTTTCAGTCTGTCCATAAAAACCTCCATTATCATAACAACATCCTGCGATCATACTAAGATACTCAAAGTATAGCACCCATTAAGGTAAAGTTTTTTAAGGATGACGGATCATTTCGGCCCCTTATTCGACAACCTCGCCCCGCTCCATGCGGATGACCGCGGGCAGGAGTCTCCTCTTGGCCGTATACTCATTCACATCAACCCTGAGCAGGGTGACGACAGAGACCAGCCTGTCGTTGAATTCAAAATCCTTGCCGGTCTGGGATTTCATAAAGAGGGACATAAGGCGGATCTTTTCCGGCACGTCCTCCACGATCTCTACCCGGCCCCGCCCCATCAGGGAGGCATAGGCTGTACCGTACTGGCAGGCTACCTTGCCCTCAAAGGCCTCCACATCGCACTCCATCTCAAAGCAGCAGACAGGATTTTTACGGATGACATCCAGCTTGTAGCCCTTCACGGCACAGTGCATGTAAAGGGTCAGCCGGCCCTCCTCCATGGTAAAGCCGAAATTCATAGGGACGATATAGGGCATCCCGTCATCCACCAATCCCAGATGCAGGATCTTACACTTATCAAGAATCTCCAGGATCTGCGCCGGATCCGTCACTTCAAGCTCTCTTCTGGTCATACGATCTCTCCTCTCATATTATTATTCGTAATCATCGGCATCGACGGTCTCATGGTCACCGGATGCATAGGGATCCTGCGGCATGATCAGGGCCGCCGCAATATAGGCGATCACAAAGCCGAAATTCAGGAAAATACCGGCAGCCGCGGCGACCACACGAATAATGGGTCGGATCGATACCGAAATATTCACCCAGTCCGCCGCAGACACCCGCGAGCATCTTGTTGGTTTTTGATCTGTATAGCTTCTTATTCATACTCTCCTCCGTTCCGGAATACCTGAGGTACTCCCGCTTTCTGTGGTTATAATTACGAAAAACTGTTCATGTGGGCGCAATTTTCCGGACAGTCCGGTACAGCCGCCTATTCGAACAGATCCGTCCCGGGCCGCCCGTCCTCCCGGACCTTCGGGAAATCCAGACTGCCGTAGCGGCCGCCGGCCTCGCTGAGGAAGCGGATATAGCCGGGATAATAGGGTGAAAAGCTGCCGTCCTCAATCTGCCGTATGATGTCCTCAGGACTCTGCCAGCGGGCATCCTGCACCTCCTCGGTCTGAAGGGTCAGGGCCTTTAGGGGAATGTCCTGCCGGATCACATAGACATCCGTGTAGCCCTCGGGAAAGCTGACACAGAGAATGGGCCTGACACCGGTAAAATCATGGCGGATTCCCAGCTCCTCGTAAAGCTCCCGGGCCGCCGCCTGCTGACTGGTCTCCCCCATCAGGACCCCGCCGCAGACGGACAAATCCCAGGCCCCGGCAAAGGCCGGTTTGGAATCCGCTCTCTGCTGGGTCAGGATCTCTGCCAGGGAGGTG
>R11__coassemble_1611_pt1 | contig 12377 bp, 7 predicted proteins | sample R11__metabat2_low_PE_030 | metagenome-assembled genome bin R11 | reverse complement strand
TTTTGTATTCTTTGTCATACTTACGTTGATTTTTTGCCATAGCTGTGCACCTACTTATTCTCTTGATTATACTATGAAATAATTTAGAATAAGGTGTCAACTTTATTTATACAGCATCAGATGCTTGAATATTGGCGGTGGTTGTCATATAATCTTACTGTGTCTGAGTTTTCAAAGAAAATGCTTTAAAGATATACAAAAATGAATGTGGGATGCACAGGCGTCACACGGAACGGAGATTTATATGGGAGACAATCAGAATACTGCTAAAAAGAGAATGCTTTCCGGTATTCAGCCGAGCGGAGATCTGCATCTGGGCAATTACCTGGGTGCCATCAAAAACTGGGCTGACCGTGTCAATGATTACGAGTGCTATTATTTCATGGCTGATCTGCATACGATCACAGTCCGCCAGGAGCCGGCGGAGCTGCGGCGCAGGTCCCTCAATCAGCTGGCTCAGTATATCGCCTGCGGCCTGGATCCGGAGAAGAATACCCTCTTCCTCCAGTCCCATGTGCCGGCCCATGCCCAGCTGGCCTGGGTCCTGAACTGCTACACCCAGTTCGGCGAGCTTTCCCGCATGACCCAGTTTAAGGACAAATCCGCCAAGCACAAGGACAATATCAATGCCGGCCTCTTTACCTACCCGGTCCTGATGGCCGCGGATATCCTGCTCTATCAGCCGGACTATGTCCCGGTGGGCGAGGATCAGAAGCAGCACGTAGAGATCTGCAGGGATATCGCTCACAGATTTAACGGCATCTATGGGGATGTCTTCAAGATTCCCGAACCCATGATCGCGGAGAACGGAGCCAGGATCTATGGCCTGAATACCCCGGGGGATAAGATGAGCAAGTCTATCCCTGAGGGCTGTGTCTTCCTCATGGATAAGCCGGAGGATATCGCCAGGAAGTTCAAGCGGGCCGTCACCGACAGCGACAGCGTGAATCCTGTCCGCTACGATCGGGAGAATAAGCCGGGCGTCGCCAACCTGATGAATATCTATGCCACCATGACCGGCATGAGCTTCGAGGAGATCGAGAAGGAGTTTGAAGGCAAGGGCTACGGCGTCTTCAAGCCGGCTGTTGCCGAGGTGGTCATCGATCATCTGCGTCCGATCCGCGAGGAGGCGGAGCGCCTGATCAAGGATAAGGCTTACCTGGAGAGCGTCTACAGGGAGGGAGCGGACCGGGCTTCCTATGTGGCCAATAAGACCCTGCGCAAGGTCTACAAAAAGGTCGGTTTCTATCAGCTTTAAGGCTTTTTAGGATTGCGGTCTGTGCCGCAGGGCAGGTATATAAGGAAAAAGGGTTTCGCCGCGTTTTGCGGCGGAACCCTTCTTTTGTTATGGAGAAGCCAACGGCCTCATGCTTCTTTTTTCTGAAGCAATGAGGGAGCGAAGCTTTTCGCGCTGCTTTATAAACTGCAGCAGTTGCGGGTGTTCCCTTACAGGTCCCGAGTCTTCAGACGATGAAGCCGCCGTCGGCGGTGATGACCTGGCCGGTGATGAAGGAGGCCTTCTCGGAGGCCAGGAAGGCAGCGCACTCGGCGATATCCTCCGGCCGGCCCAGCCGGCGCAGAGGGGTATCCTCAGCCAGGGTGTCCTTGACTCCGGCGGGCAGCTCGTCCAGCATTTCCGTGTCGATGACGCCGGGGGCGATGCAGTTGACCCGGATCCCGGAGGGAGCCAGCTCATTGGAGAGGGAGCGGGTGAAGCCGATCAGGGCCGCCTTGGTGGCAGAATAGGCGCTTTCGCAGCTGGCGCCCCGCAGGCCCCACATGCTGGAGACGGTGATGATGCAGCCCCTGTGCTCGTGCAGCATATAGGGCAGGGCACACTGGACGGTGTGGAAGGCGCCGTTGACATTGACGGCAAAAAAACGGTTCCAGCGCTCGGGGGACAGGTCCTGGATCTGGCACTGGCCGGCGATGCCGGCGTTGCTGACCAGCAGGTCTACCTCGCCAAGCTCGGCCCGGGTGCGGGCGAACATGGCCTCTACCTGAGCCCGGTCACTGACATCCGCCCGGCACCAGATGGCCCGGCGGCCCAGAGCCAGGATCTCGGAGACAGCGGAGGCTGCGCGCTCTTCATTTTCCACACAATTGATACATATATCGTAACCCTCCCGGGCCAGCTTCAGGGCGATCGCCCGGCCGATGCCTCTGGAGGAGCCGGTGACAAGTGCCGTCTTTCCCATAACGATTACCTCATCCTTTCAAGTGATATCATAAGATGCGGAGCAAGGCGGCCCGGCCGGCTTGCTCTCTTGTTTTTTTCCGCTGACGTCCGGACAATTGTCCGAACGGTAACATTTTATCACAGATTTCACCATCACAGAAGATGCTTTGAAGGGGCATATGTAGTATAATAATTCGAAAACAGTGCCTGCATTACGTTTTATGATACCTATGCCTGACACCGTCCTGAAAAAACGGCGGGGCAAAAAAGATCAGACAGGGTGCAGGTTATATTATAAGTATACTATCAGGCACAGGTGAGGCGCGGTATCGATGCGCCGGCGGATCTGAAGCCGTAAGCGCGGCATCGATGCACCGGAGGATCCGAAGTCGAAAGCGCGGCATCGATGCACCGGCGGATCCGAAACACTAAACCGGTATGGCTGTACCGGCGGATTCGAAGCTGTAAACAGACACAGACACAGGGACGGGCGGCGCATCGCCGCTGCAGACATACTAAACGGAGCAGAGCTTTATGGAGAGATATACCTTTAAATCCACACTTTTAAGATCCAATCCCCGGGTGATCCGGGAGTTTTCCATCGACGGCAGGATGACGGCAGATCAGCTGCTGCAGACGGTGGCTATCCTGCACGGGCTGCCGGATGCAGGTGGTATGAAGCTTTACCGGGGGCCGCAGGCCCTTAAAGGCGGCACAGTGCTCTCCGATTATATGCGCGGCCTGGCCGGAGCCGGAGAGGATGAGACACCTGTGCTGGAGGTCCGCAGGACCAGTCCGGATACCGTGGGCGGGCAGGCGCCCGGCTATAGCTTCCGGCTGGAGCCTCTGGACCTGGAGGTGGTGACGGATACTCAGCCCGGACCGCCCCTCCTGCTGCGCCTGCGGGGACTGAATCTCTATGAAGAGGTCCTGCCTATAGCCCAGCATAATGCCCTGATGCAGGAGCTGGAGAGCCGGGGCCGCAGCTATCAGGGCTGGGACACGGTGTCCAGGGAGGATTATGTGCCGGATGAGGACCTGATCGCCGGCCGGCTCAGACGCATGAGCCGGGGCCTGGACGATGCGCAGCTGCATACCCAGCTCAAAGGGGTCATGATTGTCTGCTGCCGTCTCTACGGTCTCTTTTCACGGGAAGCCGCCAGTGCGGTCTTTAAGGCCATGTACCCCAAGGCCTGGAAGAGGGAGACCTTTGACCTGCTCTGGCAGGACCTTTATCTGGAATCCAAGGGCGCTGAGGACGGAGAAGACGCCCAGTGGAGCTTTTATGATGCGGAAAATGCCTTTGACCTGAGCTGTATGAACTATACGATCGTGGAGAATATCCTGGCCGCGGGCACTTTTAATGATTGTGATTATTATGTCCCGGGCAGTCAGGAGGCCGGACAGATCCTGCAGCTGGGGCTGACGGCGCGCCCGGATCTGGTCCGTAAGCTGAGGCCGGTCCTCAATCAGCTGAATCTGAACAGCTATTATTATGACAGGGAAGAAATGGTGCGGGCCATCGTCCGGCTGGCTCATCTGGGCTATCCGGCGGAGGACATCACAGAGAGTCTCAAATCCAATTACCTGTCGAAGAATAATAACGCAGCCGCGCTAAAACGGCTGCAGCGGACGGTTACCGAGGTCCTGCCTGACATCCGGGCCATCCGTTACCGGGGGCATACCCTGAATGAGATCCGCAGGCAGATGATGGAGAAGGTAACGAAAAGAATTTTACACGGAGGGCCGGCGAAATGACAGAGCATGAAGCAAAATATTATAGCCTGGACCAGGCCATGGCGGACTTTGAGCTGCCTGAGCTGACCGAGGGTGCTGAGATGAGCCTGACCGGCGGCGCTTCAGGCCGCCGGATTCTGGATCCGCAGGACAAAGGGGAGGCTATAGACGTTTTCGGCGGCAGCCGGGAGGCAGGGGTTACGCTGACGGAAGAGGGCATTATCACCCTGACTGCGGATTTTGCCGATGAAGAGATAACGGGCAGGGCCTGCCGGGCCGGCGTGATGCTGGATGAGGACCGGGGAGAGCTGGTCCGCACCTATTGCAGCTGTACCGGCTATCTGAGAAGCTATTATACCTGCAGACATATTACGGGGCTGCTGATGGATTATATCATCGGCCGGGACGGCCGGGAAAGCCTGGCAGGGACGGCCCTGGAGCGGGCTCTGGCCGAAAGAACAGGGGTCGATGCGCCCCTTAAGGAGGGTATCCTGAAAAAGACGGACAGCCGGCTGCTGGCTATGGCACAGGCCCACCGGAAGCAGCTGGAAAATACACCGATCTGGCTGTCCATGCCGGCCCCCGCCCATCTCCCGGGACAGGATAGCCCCGAGGGTCAGCCGGGTACAGATGGGACCATGCCGCCGGCGGCTGAGACCGGGACCGGCAAAAAGCGGGGGAGAAAGCCGGCAGCCAAGGGCGGCCGGACCGCCGCGTCAAAGCCGGATGAATCCAGACGGCCACTGGAGACGGAGTGCGTCCTCAAGGCCTATGAGGGCTGTCCGGGTCTGGAGCTGCGGGCAGGGACTAAGCGCCGCTATGTCATCAACCCCCTGAAAAATCTCTTTGATGTTTACGAAAAGGGCGGCAGCTATCATTTCTCGGCCAGTCTGGACCGGCCGGCAGGCAGGGGCTCATATACACCGGAGGCTGCGGCAGTGATGGATTTTCTGACAGGTCTCATCCGCAGCTATCAGCGGCAGGGCAGGGAGCAGGTCCTTTTTCCTGCCGGCTATGCCATGGCCAGAGAGATCCTGCTGGCGGGCCGTGACCTGGACGATTTCATGGCCCTGATGGATGGCCGGCAGCTCACCGTGGTCGATGCCGCCAAAAAAAGCTACAATTGCCAGGTGGCCCTGGATGCGGCCCCTGAGGCCCTGCATATGCAGAAGGAGGCATACGGCGCCAGCCTCATGCTGCCCGATCAGACCCTGCTGGGCTGCGGCAGTAGTTATATGTACCTGCGGGATGGCAGCCGCATCCTCCGGCTGAGTGCGGACCAGTGGGAGTCCAGGACGGCCCTGGCGGCCATCGGCGGCAGCGGCGAGGATGTCTACATCCGGGAAAAGGATCTGCCGGCCGTCCTGGAGGCGCTGCTGCCTGAGACTTTGCCCGCAGAGCCGGTGCAGCCCGAAGCCGGGACAGGCGGGAAATTCCTGCCCGGGCCTGCCGGTGCCGCAAATCCATGGGTGACCGGCATGGATCTGACCGAATATATTCCCGAGACGCCGCGGATACAGATCTACCTGGATCTGCCCCAGGATGACATGGTAGCCTGCAATGTAAAGGCCCGCTATGAACGTCACCCGGGGACCTATGATCTCTTCGATACAGAGACGGACCGGACCTTCAGAAATCTGCCTGCGGAGCAGCAGGCGGGAGATCGGATCAGTCCCCGGTTTACAGCCATGGATCCGGAAAGCCGCACCCTCTACCTGGAGTGCACGGAGGAAGAGCTTTACGATTTTCTGAAAAATACTCTGCCGGAGCTCTACAGCTATGGTGAGATCATGATCTCCGACCGGCTGAAACGCCTGAAGATCCGGCCGGCCGGCAAGGTCGATATGGGCGTCCGGGTGGATGCCGGCGGCCTTCTGGTGTCTCTGGGTTCACCGGATATGACCCGGGATGAGATGATCCAGATCTTCAGCAGCTACGACCGCAAAAAGAAATATACCCGCTTAAAGAGCGGAGAATTCATTACCATGGATCCGAAGGACACCGCCGTCTGGCAGGCGCTCTCCGAGACCTACAGGGCCTATGGAAAGAAACATCCGGAGGCCATGAAGCTGCCCATGTTCAGAGCTCTTTATCTGGAGGAGATGTTTAAGGACAGGGAGGCTGTCAGCCTCAGTGAAGGAGATAAATATACCGCCCTGATCGCCGGGCTGCGCCAGGAGGAGGGGGCAGCGGCCGAGCCGCCCGAAAGCCTCAGGGACGTCCTGCGCCCTTACCAGAAGGACGGCTTTGCCTGGATCCGTATGCTGAAGGACAACGGCTTCGGCGGTATCCTGGCGGATGATATGGGTCTTGGCAAGACCCTGCAGGTGCTGGCCTTCCTCCTGTCCGAAAAGGAGGCCGGGCAGCAGGGGGAGGCGCTGCGGACCCTGATCGTGGCCCCGGCTTCCCTGGTCTACAACTGGGAGAAGGAGATCCGGACCTTTACCCCGCAGCTGACCTGCACGGTCCTGGCCGGGCCGGCCCAGGAACGCCGACAGCGGATCCGGGAGACCGAGGGCGGCAGCGATATCCTGATTACCTCCTATGATCTGCTGAAAAGGGATATGGCGGCCTATGACGGCGTTCATTTTGCCAATCAGATCATCGATGAGGCCCAGTATATCAAAAATCACACTACCCAGGCCTCTCAGGCGGTCCGCCTGATCGACAGCGGCTTCCGCCTGGCCCTGACGGGTACACCGATCGAGAACCGGCTTAGTGAGCTCTGGAGCATCTTTGATTATCTGATGCCGGATTTCCTTTATAAGTATCCGCAGTTCCGCAGCGATTACGAGCTGCCGGTGGTCTCCGATCATGATGAGGCGGCCATGGATCGTCTGCGGCGGACGGTGCAGCCCTTTATCCTGCGCCGCCTGAAAAAGGATGTCTTAAAGGATCTGCCGGATAAGCTGGAGGAAACGATTACAGTCCATCTGGAGGGAGAGCAGAGGAAGCTTTACGAGGCCTACGAGGAGCGGCTGCGCCTCTATCTGGACGGGCAGAGCGAGGAGGATTTTGCCCGCAGCAAGCTGGAGATCCTGACGGAGCTGACCCGTCTGCGCCAGATCTGCTGCGGCCCGGAGCTTTTCCTGGAAAATTATCAGGGAGAGAATGCCAAAAAGGCGGCCTGCCTGGAGCTGGTCCGTCAGGCCGTGGACGGAGGCCACAAGGTCCTGATCTTTTCCCAGTTTACCTCTGTCCTGGACAGCCTCTGCGAGGCCTTCAGGGAGCAGGAGCTGTCCTGGTACCGGATCGACGGCAGTGTCAGCAGCAAGGATCGTATGCAGCTGGTGGAGGCCTTTGCAAAGGATCAGGTGCCGATCTTCGTCATCTCCCTCAAGGCCGGCGGTACCGGTCTCAACCTGACGGCTGCCGATATCGTCATTCACTATGATCCCTGGTGGAATGTGGCCGCCATGAACCAGGCCTCGGACCGGGCCCACAGGATCGGTCAGAAAAATACAGTCACCGTCTATCAGCTGATCGCTGAGAAGACGGTAGAGGAGCGGATCGTGCTCCTGCAGCAGACCAAGGCCCGGCTGGCGGAGGATGTCCTCTCCGGAGAAGGCATCGCTTCTATTATGGTAGATAAGAACGAACTGCTTTCCCTGCTCTAGCGCCTCCGCGGCAGTTGTCTGTTGTGCCGGACAAAAACGAATGGCCGGCGCTGCTCTGATGATGGACAAAAATGAGCTGCCGGGTGCTTCTGTTTGATTGCCAAATGCCGGAATAAGCGATAGAATAAAAGGTACGGCAGTCTTCCGGGCTGCCGGGACGATTTTAGGTTGACATTCGCGGAGCGGTTATTCCGGCCGGAGATCGGACTCCGACCGGGATGAAAAGCAGAGTCCGATAAGCTTCAGGAGATGAAAAATCATGGAAGACGCAAAGCAGAAACAATATATCAAGCTGACACAGACACCGGTGCCGAAGCTTCTGGTGGAGTTATCCATTCCCACGGTGATCAGTATGCTGATCACCAGTATTTACAATATGGTAGATACGGCCTTTGTCGGCCGGCTGGGGACCAGTGCCAGCGGCGCGGTAGGCGTGGTCTTCGGTTTCATGGCTATCATCCAGGCCCTGTCCTTTATGTACGGTCAGGGTGCGGGCAGCATCATGTCCAGGCTCCAGGGCCGGCAGGACATGGAGGGCGGCTCCAGAGTGGGCTCGGCCGGCTTTTTTGCCGCGGTCTTTACAGGATTTGCCCTGATGATCCTGGGCTTTATCTTTATCGAGCCCCTGGTCAGGGTGCTGGGCAGTACCGATACCATTGCGCCTTACGCAAAGACCTACATTACCTATATCCTGATCGCGGCCCCCGCCATGATGCCGACCTTTGTCATGAACAATCTGCTCCGTTATGAGGGCAGGGCTTCTCTGGGTATGATCGGTATGCTGGCCGGCGCCATCCTCAATATGGTCGGCGATCCGATCCTGATGTTCGTCTTCCATATGGGTATCGCCGGTGCAGGCCTTTCCACCTGCCTGAGCCAGATCGTCAGCTTCTGTCTGCTGCTGTCCTTTTTCCTCAGGGGTAAGACCCAGTGTCGGCTGTCCCTTAAAAACAGCGATCTCACCCCGGGCTCCCTCTTCAACATCTGTACCACCGGTCTGCCCAGTCTGATCCGGCAGCTGTTGGCCAGCGCCGCCACCATGGTCCTCAACCTGGAGGCCGCTGTCTACGGCGATGCTGCGGTGGCAGCTATGAGTATCGTCTCCAGGGTCAGCCTTTTCATCTTTTCCTTTGCCCTGGGCATCGGTCAGGGCTTTCAGCCCATCTGCGGCTTCAACTACGGCGCCCGCAAATATGCCAGAGTCCGGGAGGGCTTTAAGTGTACGGTCATCCTTGCCCAGACCCTGGTCACGGTCATGGCGGCCGTCGTCTTCATCTTTGCGAATCGGGTCGTGGGCCTGTTCATCGAGGATCCGGAGGTCATCGTCATCGCGATCAGAGCCCTCAGACTTTACTGTGTCTGCATGCTCTTTACCCCCTTCGGCATGGTGGTGGAGATGCTCTTCCAGAGCTCCGGCCACAAGACCGGCGCCTCCATCCTGTCCTCCCTGCGCAGCGGTCTTTTCTTCATCCCGATCCTGGTCATCCTGGCCGCGGTCAGGGGCCTGGCGGGTATCCAGGAGGCCCAGCCGGCAGCTTATGTGCTTTCCATGATCCCGTCCATCCTCATGATCATCCCCTTCTGGCGCAGGATGCCCGACCGGGACGAGGATTGACAGATTTTTACACATATTTAATTTTCGGCACATTTAAAAGGTATGGTATTTGAAATCTTCTTATGCTATGATATAAAGAACGCATAAAGAAAATGCGGATGTCTTGTTAAGACGGTATAAAGACGGCGGCCGCAGCTGATAAGGGCTGCCGTTATAAAAGCAGGCTGTCATGAGGCGTCATATAAAGACAATGAGATCCCGGAGGATATAAATATGTTTGAAGGCTTGAAAAAAAGGCAGGCGAAGGGAATCAGCATCATCGTCATCGGCTGCGGCAAGGTCGGTCATACCCTGACCGAGCAGCTGGTGAATGAGGGCTATGATATCACTGTCATCGATAAGAGTGCTGAGCGGGTCAATGCCCTGACAGATCTGTATGATGTCATGGGTATCGTCGGCAACGGTGCTTCCTTCAGTGTGCTCAGTGAGGCCGGCATCGAGCAGGCCGATCTGCTGATCGCGGTCACGGATATGGATGAGCTGAATCTCCTCTGCTGTACCGTAGCCAAGCGTGTGGGCCACTGCGCGGCCATTGCCAGAGTCCGCGCGCCGGAGTACAGTGAAGAGGTGGCTTACCTCAGGGAGAAGCTGGGGCTGGCCATGATCATTAATCCGGATCTGGAGGCGGCCAATGAGATCAGCCGTATCCTCAATCTGCCGGATGCCCTTTCCGTCAATCCCTTTGCCGGCGGCAAGGTAGAGATGATCCGTTTCAAGGTAGCCGAGGGCAGTGCGCTGGCCGGCCAGAATCTGGCCGCCATCGGCCGCAGCATCGACGCGGATATCCTGATCTGCGCCGTAGAGCGGGATCATGAGGTCTATATTCCGGACGGCCACTTTGCGTTGGCGGCCGGGGACGTGGTCTCTGTCATTTCCACCGTCTGGGGCGCCAGGGATTTCTTTAAAAAGATCGGTCTCTTAAAGCACCCGGTCAGAAATGCCATGCTGATCGGCGGCAGCCGGGCGGCCTATTATCTGGCCAAGGGGCTGATCGAAAACGGTGTCAAGGTCAAGATCATCGAGAAGGACCGGGCCAACTGCGAGCGGCTCAGCGATCTGCTGCCGGAGGCCAATATCATCAACGGCGATGGTACCGATGCGGAGCTTCTGGCTGAGGAGGAGATCGGCAGCGCCGAGGCGGTCGTGCCGCTGACAGGGCTGGATGAGGAGAATATCCTGCTGACCCTTCATGCCGCGGATGTTTCTGATGCCAAGGTAGTCACCAAGATCAAGCGCAATACCTTCCACAATGTCATTGATAAGCTCAATCTGGGCAGCATCGTCTATCCCAAGTACATTACGGCAGAGGTCATCGTGGCTTATGTCAGAGGCCTGACCGCCTCCATCGATGATGATAATATTGAGACGCTCTATCATATGTTTGACAACAGAGTGGAGGCCGTAGAGTTTAAGGTCCGTGAAAAATCTGACCTGACCGGCCGGCCTTTAAAGGATCTGAAGCTTAGGGACAATCTGCTGATCGCCTGTATCACCAGAGGCGGAGAGGCCCTGATCCCCGGCGGTATGGATACCATCGAGCCGGGAGACAGCGTCATCATCGTCACGACCCATACCGGCATGAAGAAACTGAAGGAAATCCTGAGATAGCGGAGGCTTTATGAATACAGCAATTATTGTTTATATCCTCGGCTATGTCCTCCAGATCGAGGCTGCGCTGATGGTATTACCCTGCCTGGTGGCCCTCTATTACCGGGAGGGTTCGGGTATCTGGTTTGTCATCGTAGGTGTGATCACGGCGATCCTGGGTTTTCTTATGTCCAGAAAGAAGCCGGCGGACGGTGTCTTTTATCTTAAAGAGGGCTGCGTGACGACGGCCCTGGCCTGGATCATCATGAGTATTATGGGCTGTCTGCCCTTCTGCCTGTCCGGCAGTATCCCTTCCTTTACGGATGCCCTCTTTGAGATGATCTCCGGCTTTACCACCACCGGTTCCAGTATCCTGACGGATGTGGAGGCCCTGCCCTGGTGTATGCTTTTCTGGAGAAGCTTTTCCCATTGGGTCGGCGGTATGGGCGTTCTGGTCTTTTTGCTGGCCATCGTCCCCTTAAGCGGCGGCTCCAATATGAACCTGATGAAGGCGGAAAGTCCCGGCCCTTCCGTAGGCAAGCTGGTCCCCAAGGTTCGTGCCACGGCCAGGATCCTTTACATTATCTACTTTGCTCTGACCTGTATCGAGTTTATCCTGCTCCTGCTGGGTAAGATGCCTTTCATGGATGCCATGCTGATTACTTTTGGTACCGCGGGTACCGGTGGCTTCGGCGTGAAAAATACCAGCATCGGCGGCTACTCCGGCTATGTCCAGTGGATCGTGGGCATTTTCATGATGCTGTTCGGCGTTAATTTCAATGCCTACTTCTTCATCACCCTGCGCAAGTTTAAGGATGCCTGGAATATGGAGGAGATCAAGGGCTACCTGGCCATGATTCTGGCGGCGGTGATCCTGATCGTCATCAATGTCTATGACGGCAGCATGACCTTCCTGACCACCCTCCGTCATGTCTTCTTCACCGTATCATCCCTGGTGACCTCTACAGGTTTTGCGACCGTGGACTTTGACCTCTGGCCTAATTTTGCCAAGACAGTGCTGATCATCGTCATGTTTATCGGTGCCTGCGCCGGCAGTACCGGCGGCGGTCTCAAGGTCTCCCGTGTCATCATCATGTTCAAGAGCATGAAGCGGGAACTCAATGCCTTCCTGCATCCCAAGAGCGTCCGCAGCATCAAGATGGACGGCAAGACGGTGGATGAGAGCATGGTGGCCTCCGTTAATGTCTATTTCGCCATCTTTATGGTGGTCTTCGCTACCTCGATTTTCCTGGTATCTCTGGAGGGTAAGGATCTGATCACCAATTTCACGGCGGTGCTGACCACCCTCAACAACATGGGACCCGGTCTGGCCCTGGTCGGCCCGACTCAGAACTTTGCCCATATGTCCGTGCTGTCCAAATATGTCCTTATGTTTGACATGCTGGCGGGACGTCTGGAGCTCTTTCCCATGCTGATCCTTTTCCATCCGATCCTCTGGAAGGAGACCATCGAGAAAAAGCGTCACGCCAAAAAAACAGCGAAATAGCGGATGACCGCACGGATTTCTGCAGCTGCCCAATGGGCAGCTGCATCTTTGTTTTTTTTGCGATGGGGCTGTCAAGGGGCAACTGCGTTTTTTACTGTATAATGCCTTATGGGGCAACTTGCGGCCTTATATTTG
>R11__coassemble_1581_pt1 | contig 12556 bp, 8 predicted proteins | sample R11__metabat2_low_PE_030 | metagenome-assembled genome bin R11 | reverse complement strand
GGGCCGGACCCGCAAGACCGGCACCACCATCTCCTTCCTGCCCGATTCGGAAATCTTCGAGCGGACGGATTTTAAGGAGGACGAGATCAAGAGCCGTCTCCACGAGACCGCTTATCTCAATCCGGGTCTGACCATCCTTTATAAGGATCTGCGGACAGATCCCGCCGAGGAGATCACCTTCCACGAACCGGAGGGCCTGGCCGGCTATATCCGGGACCTGAATAAAAACAAAGAAACCCTGTGCGATGTCATCTGCTTTAAGGGCGAGTCCGAGGGTATTACCGTCGAGTGCGCTCTGCAGTATGTCAATGAATTCCATGAGATGGTGCTGGGCTTCTGCAACAACATCTACAACTCCGAGGGCGGCACCCACATTACCGGCTTTAAGGCCACCTTCACCACGGTCATGAATACCTACGCCAGAGAGCTGGGGATTCTGAAGGATAAGGATCCCAACTTCACCGGCGCCGATATCCGCAACGGCCTGACCGCCGTCATCTCCGTCAAGCATCCGGCCCCCCGCTTCGAGGGCCAGACCAAAACCAAGCTGGACAATCCGGACGCCTCCAGAGCGGCCGGCAAGGTCACCGGTGAGGAAATTGTCCGCTACTTTGATAAAAACCTGGAGACCTTAAAGACCGTCCTTTCCTGCGCGGAAAAGGCGGCCAAGATCCGCAAGACCGAGGAAAAGGCCAAGACCAACCTGCTGACCAAGCAGAAGTTTTCCTTTGATTCCAACGGCAAGCTGGCCAATTGCGAGAGCCGGGATCCGTCCATCTGTGAGATCTTCATCGTCGAGGGAGACTCCGCCGGCGGCTCCGCCAAGACCGCCAGAAACCGCCACTTCCAGGCCATCCTGCCCATCCGCGGCAAGATCCTGAACGTGGAAAAGGCCAGCATCGACAAGATCCTGGCCAATGCCGAGATCAAGACCATGATCAACGCCTTCGGCTGCGGCTTTTCCGAGGGCTACGGCAATGATTTCGATATCACCAAGCTCCGCTACAACAAGATCGTCATCATGGCCGATGCCGATGTGGACGGTGCCCATATCTGCACCCTGCTGCTGACCCTCTTCTACCGCTTCATGCCGGAGCTGATCTATGAGGGCCATGTCTATATCGCCATGCCGCCCCTCTACAAGGCCATGCCGGCCAGAGGCCGGGAGGAATATCTCTACGATGACGCTGCCTTAGAGCGCTACCGCAAGACTCACAAGGGCAGCTTTACCCTGCAGCGTTACAAGGGCCTGGGCGAGATGGATGCCTCCCAGCTCTGGGAGACCACCCTGGATCCGGAACACCGCATCCTCAAAAAGGTAGAGATTGAGGATGCCCGCATCGCTTCCGATATTACCGGCATGCTGATGGGACCCGAGGTCCCGCCCCGCAAGGCCTTTATTTACAAGCACGCCCATGACGCGGATCTTGATTTTTAGTCGGGAGGAGACACATGGCTACAGAACATATTATCAATACCGAATATGCCGATATCATGCAGAAGTCCTACGTGGACTATGCCATGAGCGTCATCATTGCCCGTGCCCTGCCTGATGTGAGGGACGGCTTAAAGCCGGTACAGCGGCGTACCCTCTACGACATGCACGAGCTGGCCATCCGCTGGGATAAGCCCTACCGTAAATGCGCCAGGATCGTCGGCGATACCATGGGTAAATACCATCCCCACGGCGACAGCTCCATCTACGAGGCCCTGGTCGTCATGGCCCAGGACTTCAAAAAAGGCCTGCCCCTGGTAGACGGCCACGGCAACTTCGGCTCCATCGAGGGTGACGGCGCCGCCGCCATGCGATACACCGAGGCCCGTCTGCAGAGAGTCACCCAGGAGGCCTTCCTGGCGGATCTGGACAAGGACATCGTGGACTTCATGCCCAACTTTGACGAGACCGAAAAGGAGCCCACGGTCCTGCCGGTCCGTCTGCCCAATTTCCTCATCAACGGTTCTGAGGGTATCGCCGTCGGCATGACCACCAGCACCCCGCCCCACAACCTGGGAGAGGTCATCGACGCGGTCAAGGCCTACATGAAAAACGATCAGCTGACCAGTACAGATCTGATGCAGTATGTCAAGGGACCGGATTTTCCCACCGGCGGTATCGTCGTCAACAAGGATGAGCTGCCCGCCATCTACGAAAGCGGCCAGGGCAAGATCCGCATCCGGGGCCGGGTCAGCGTCGAGAAGGAAAAGGGCGGCAAGCTGAAGCTGGTCATCACTGAGATTCCCTACACCATGATCGGCGCCGGTATCGGCAAATTCCTGAACGATGTCTACGCCCTGGTCGAGAGCCGCAAGACCTCAGACATCACGGACATCTCCAACCAGTCCTCAAAAGAGGGCATCCGCATCGTCCTGGACCTGAAAAAGGGCACCGATGTGGACCAGCTGCTGGCGCTGCTCTACAAGAAGACCCGTCTGGAGGATACCTTCGGTGTCAATATGCTGGCCATCGCCGACGGCCGGCCGGAGACCCTGGGGCTGAAGGGCATCATCGAATATTTCCTGGATTTCCAGTACGAGATCAACACCCGCAAATACCAGAAGCTCCTGGAAAAGGAGCTGGAAAAGCAGGAGATCCAGGAAGGCCTCATGCGGGCCTGCGATATCATTGACCTGATCATTGAGATTCTGCGCGGCAGTAAAAATATCAAGCAGGCTAAGGCCTGCCTGACCGAGGGCAAGACCACCGGCATCCGCTTTAAGAGCGCTGCCTCCAAAGAGGCCGCCTCCCAGCTGGATTTCACCGAGACCCAGGCCACGGCCATTCTGGAAATGCGGCTTTACAAGCTGATCGGTCTGGAGCTGGAGGCCCTGATCAAGGAGCATGACACAACGGTCAAAAACATTGCCGCCTACCGGGATATTCTGGAAAATCATGCCAGCATGTCCAGGGTCATCACGAAGGACCTGGACCAGATCAAAAAGAATTTCGCAAAGCCCCGCCTGACCTCCATCGAAAATGCCGAAGCCATCGTGCTGAAGGAAAAGAAGGTCGAAGCCATGGAGGTGGTCACCCTGATCGACCGCTTCGGCTACATCCGTTCCATCGACAAGGCTACCTTCGAGCGCAACAAGGAGGCGGCGCTTGGTGAGAACAGATCCGTCCTCACCTGCATGAATGACGACCGGCTCTGCGTCTTCACCAACATCGGCCGCCTGCACATGGTCAAAATGAGTGATGTGCCCTTCGGCCGCTTCAGAGATAAGGCCATCCCGCTGGACAATATCTGCGGCTACAACAGTGATGAGGAGACCATCATCCGGATCACGCCGCTTCAGGCCCTTATGGAGAAGCCCATGCTCTTCGTCTCCCGCCAGGGCATGGTCAAGATCACTAATGGCAGCGAATTCAACGTCGCCAAAAAGACCGTCGCCGCCGGCAAGCTGGCCGAGGGCGATGAGCTGCTCGGGGTCTACGATACCGACGGCTACAACCAGCTGGTCCTGCAGACTGCGGCCGGGGCCTTCATCCGCTTCCCGATGAAGGACATCCCGGAGATGAAAAAATCCGCCGTCGGCGTCAAGGGCATCAACATGGCCGCCAGCGACCGCATCGAGGCCGCCTACCCGCTCAACAATGCCATCGAATGCACCATCACCTACAAGGAAAAGGAGCTGCTGCTCAACAAGCTCAAGCTCACCACCAGAGGAGGCAAAGGCACCAAGGTAAGAGTCTAAGCAAACTGCATAATAATAAAAGGCAGCATATGACGACATATGGCGGCATCGGACGGCATCGGATACAACAATAGTGATATCTGCCGCACATGACAATGGGGACGTTTCTCACTGACAACATCAAAGATGTTGTCGGATGAGAAACGTCCCCATTGTCATGTGCTTCCATTGTCATATGCCCATTGCTGCCGGGCATCATCACAGATCCATCATCACGGGCATCACATCAGTCCGATTGACATATACATTTATGAGGCGATATCCATGCATCAGCCGCCCTGTCTGCTGCCCGGGCCGCAGGTTCTTCCAGTCTTTGTACCAAAGATGCCTCGCATTCAACCCTGTCTACTGCCAGCAGGGCGGCAGCTCCTGCCGGGCCATGCGGACCGGCTCCGGGAAGGTCTGTCCATAGAGCTCCAGTACCACATGATCGATGATCTCCGGCTCGATGGGCTCGTTGACCTCTACGCCGGGGATCGGGAAGTCTACCGGGCGGGTCGCCACCTTTTCCAGGCGCCGGATCTCATCCATGCCCTCCAGGACTTTGCCAAAGACAGGATAGACGCCCTTGTGGTCAGGGCAATCCCTGAGCGGGAAGAAAAACTCACAACTGGCCAGTCCGGCCTCACCGTAGCCGCCCATGCACACACAGCCCGGATGGGAATCCAGGGGTGTGATCTCCGGATGCAGACTGAACTCATTCGGGATCAGGTACTGCGCCTCCTTGTGCCCAAAGGCATTATAGCTCATGTCGATCCAGTTCCCCGGAACAATCCTCTGGATCACATGGTGATCCATGAGCCCCTTTGAAGCGACATAGATAAAACTGGCCACCGTATTCGGCGCTGCCTCCGGCAGCAGCTCAATCACAATCTTCTTACCATTCGCCATATAAAGCGTCGCAATAGGATTCATAAATATCCCCCTTCTTTTATCCGGACGGGAAGCCCCACCGGTACAGGCCAGGGCCTCCGCTTTAGTATCTGCAACGGACAAAGCAAATCTTTCCCGCTATGAATATATCCGCATATATTCAGTGGAAAATCAGCAGCGGATACAGGACTAGCCGATGATCTCCAGTTCCTTCGGATAGTGGTTGAGGATCTCGACGCCCTCCTCTGTCACCAGGACCAGGTCCTCGACGCGGACACCGGTATCTCCCGGCAGATAAACGCCGGGCTCGATGGAGAAGATCATACCCGGTGCGGCTTTCCACATGTTGGTGGCGGAGACATCGCCGAACTCATGCTCGGAAAGGCCGATAAAATGGCCCAGTCTATGGGTAAAGTAAGGGCCGAAGCCTTTGTCCGTAATCAGTCCTCTGGCGGTATCATCCATCACATGGATCTCTACGCCGGGCCTGATCCGCGCCTCCGCAGCCTCATTGGCCGCACGGACGGTATCATAGACCTCCCGGCAATGATCGCTGACGCTCTTAAAATAAAAGGTCCTGGTCATGTCGGAGCAATAGCCGTCCTTGATGCAGCCGACATCAAAGAGCACGCAATCGCCCTCCTGCACCACAGTATCATCCGGCTCATGATGGGGATCCGCCGCGTTGGCGCCAAAGGAGACGATCGGGGTGAAGGAATAGCCGTCGGCCCCCAGATCCAGGTAGATCTGCAGCATCTGATCGGCCACCTCCTTCTCGGTGACGCCCTCATGGATCAGCCCCTTGAATCTGGCCATGGCCTGGTCATTAATGTCGGAAGCCACCCGCATCAGCTGCTGCTCCTCGGCATCCTTGACGCCTCTGGTCAGATCCACCGCCATAGAAGCATTCACAAAAGCTGTGGCCGCCTGCATCTCCATCAGCGGCAGCAGGAATCTGGCCTTGAGGTCCTTATCCACACCCAGAGGAGCGCTGTGGTCCACATGGGCCGCTACCATCTCCATCACAGGGTCGGTATCGGAATGCCAGACCTTCTCAATCTCCAGCTCTGCCGGAATATTGAAGAGGTAATTGACAAAAAAGACATGTTTGCCATTGGCATTTAAGTAGAGGGCATAAAAACGCTCCATGGGCATCTGATAGACACCGGTCAGGTAATAGATGGACATGGGATCTGTCAGCAGCATCTGGGACAGCCCCATTTCCTTAAGAGCCGCCAGCACACGGTCAATTCTTGCTTTATTCATTTTCAGAAAACTCCTTTATCATACAATTTTCGGGCCTTACCGGACGACTCATCATCTCCGCCCGGGCCCTTCTCTTATCATAATACAAAGCCTGCGGCTTCGCAAGCCGCAGGCCAAAAGGTCATTTATATGTGACTGAGAAATATCATCGTTTGAACAGAATACGGAAAATCATTACGTACTAACTTTCTCTGTTTGCGAAGACAGTCTATCCAAAAGGATGACATAAGTATTAGACGGAATGTGTATTCTTTCTTTTTTCATAAGTATTCTGGGACGCTGATTTGTTTCGTAATTACGATCACCCTTCTCAAAAATCGAACAACATAGAAAATCACATTTTAACTCGCCTTGAGAATTAGCTTTAATAATAAAAATAAAGTTATCTGTGTTGAAATGGCTGGATATCAGATAATCAGCCTTAATGCCCGTGATGAAAGGGTACATACGTGGCATATATGAATATAGGGTAAACTCATGATCAAGAGATTCTTTTAAGTGCACAAGAGCCTCCAATCGAGGCCTAATCATTCCTTCATATTGTGCTGCTTTCTGAACTTTTTTAAACAGAATTTTTCCTTCGAGAATTCTATCCGCAATCTTAGTAGAGGAATAATTCGGAAGAGAAATATCTTTCATGTACTGAAAGCCTGCCAGGTGAGGATAATCCTCCGGGGAAAAAGTGAGTTTGATAGAATACAGCTGTTTTTTATAGCCATATGTAAATAAATACTGATATTCAGTAATTTCTTTCCAGGCTAAAGCCGACTGTTGTAAAAGATCCATAAATTAACTTTCCCCCGATAAAATAAAGGGCCTTGCTAATGCAAAGCCCTTAAAAAGCGTTTTCATTCAGTCCCGAAGAACCTATTCGGTTTGAGGTTATCGCATAACCCAAGGCCAGGCTCCGCAACCGGCTGCATACCGACACAGTCAATTGTTTCATCGCCACGATAGCTGGTCGATGCCGCTATCCTCTGCACTCATTATAACACAAAAACAATCTTCGTCAACAAAAACCAACCTTCAGGCCCACATCAAGGTCTTTGAATCATCTGCATTTTTAATTTCATTCTTGAATTAAAGAATAACACAAATTAGTAAACAGGAAAACTGCAATCATTCAAATCCACCGGCAAATCATCGACATATCTCGACAAAACGCGACAAAAACCATTCTCCGTCGACAAATCGGCAGCGAATCCGATTCCTTTACCCCATGCACAGGCCAATCGTACCTACGAAAGACTTCCAGCATATCAGGGTAATGCGGGACGCACACCAACGTTATTGTTGTTCACATTGTTGCCATTATCATTGACTGCGCCATCATTGTTCACATTCGCAGCATTATTACTATTGCTGCCCGGCGACCGCAACCACCAATTGCAGCTTGTCCATTCAATCGAATCCCCGGATCAAGCCTTACGGCTGTAATCTCTTTCTGTCACTATTCATCCGTGTCCCCAACAGGTTCCGGCAATCCGTCACCTGTCTGGCAATCTGTCTCTCTGTTGCCATAATATACTCCCTCTCAGTTCAAAAATCTCAGCCGCCTTACTACGGCCCCTCTCCCCTCTGCTGCATAGCGGCATCTCCCCCTCACCAGGGGGAGATGATTTGCTCGCTGCCGCTCTCCGGGAAATTGGATGATTACAGGTTCGAAGAATTAAAGTTTCAGATTGATCCATAAAGCTGGACGTACACCACATTTTTTATACCTATCAACATTAAGCGACATTGTGCCTCTTTGACCTATGTACGAAGCCCAAAAATCACCTTTTGATCCTTTATGTGGTAGCCTCAGCCACCAACCACAGCTTGCTTCACCATCGGAGGTTTTATACTCATCTCCACCCAGTGCTGTAGCCCCCTGTTTCTCAGCATACGCTGTCGGTGCGACTTTTTTTGCTTTATCTGTTGTGAAGTACTTTCTCACCTCTGAGATACTAAGCAAAAATAACTTATCCATTGTATCGTGGCATCCCGGTTGGGATTCCCATGGAGTATTCCCATACGCAGGGGACGTCTCATACCCAGGGCATACTGTATTTGCAATCAGACTGCGCTCGAATTCATCAAAAGCTTCGCCCATAAATGTAGTATTCAGCCACTCTCTCAAAGAACATCTTTCCCAGACAACATTCTTTTGCGTTTCATGATAGAATTTACCATCAATTGCATACCTAGTAATCAAAAGAATTCCCTTATCTGATTGCTCCAACATGCGCCATTCAATGGGCGCAATGCCGCTTCCCTGCTCATAAGATCCAAATTTTATTGTCCTTCTCGATGCATTAAAATCAAAAGCCCGTAATATAGCTGCCAGTACTATATCCTTTTGACGTTTTATCGCCTTAACATTGAATGCAAAGACTTGTCCCTTGGCACTTTCAGCTGCTCTTTTCAGGCGGTCAATCTCAGACTGTTTTTCTGATATCTTCTTTTTTTCTTCTTTAAGAGTTCCCTCAAATTTATCAATCTGCTCCCGCAGCTCCTTTTTTTCTTTCCCTTTGAAAATTCCCAGTCCTGCAAGCTGTGTTTTCTTTGATGCAATCAATCCTTCGAGCCTTGCAGCCTCCTTCACCTCCTGTGATCCCGCAAGTGCATTCTCTGCATCCTGTGCTGCCTTCTCTGCGGATTTGGCCACTGCATCCAGGCGATCTTGCTCTGTCTTATCTTCATCTGTCATTTCAAAGTTTCCGGAACGTACTTTCTCGATTAATTCCTTAAGGTCTTCTTCTTTTTTCTTTTTTAGCTCTTTCTGCTTTCTGAGCTCAGCTTCCAGCCTGCGCTGTTCCGCTTCCAGCCTGCGATCTTCCTCTTCCAGCGCACGCAGTTTCGCTTCCAGTGCTCTTTTCCGGTATTCATTCCTCTCGGAATCCCACTTATTTAAAGTATCCGAAAGTTCCTCCGATGCATATTTCTTAGCACGCTTCCAGTATCTGTTCTCCCTGTAATCTTCTTCCCCGCACACATATTCTTCATAGGCAGCTTCCTGATCTTTTGCTTCAATCTCTGCCATAAAAAGGCCAAGATAAGCTTCCGCAGACTGTGGATTGTTGTTCAATATATCATCAAAGAAAGTCTTAGCCTCATCAAAAGCGCCATCATCAAGAGCGTCATAGCCTCTCTTAAGAAGCGCATCCACAGTAGGCCCTGTGGATATCACCTGCTGGACAATCTGCTGCGCAGGCTGCTGTAACTGCGGCTGTTTTTGAGCCGCATCCCTGCCCATAATTTTATCAATTCCCCGAAGCAGATCCTGCATAGCGCCTACTTTTCCCATATCCTGAGCCTGGAGGGAACGGAATTCCTTAGGAATATCATAAGCATCAATGTCTTTATAGCACGGGATCAAGTGCTTGCTCTTGTCCGCTGCCATTAATTTCAGATAACGGCTCCATTCATTCTTTACCCACACTGCATTATAGTAATCATAGCTGGTTCCGAAAGCTAACATAATCTTTGCGGAGTTCAATGCAGCAAAAATATAGGGTTCATAGTCAGTTCCCAGCTTATCCTCAAGTGAAATACGACTAAAGAAAACACGATAATCTTTTTCTGTTAATGCATCATAAACATTCTGTGCCAACACTGAATCAAGGGTACGCTGTCCATCCTCTGCTGTTTCCTTGTAGCAAATAAAAATATCATAGGGCTGCTCCCGGCCGGAAACTTCAAGAATACCTTTGCGTATCTCTTCAATCTGTTTCGCCTGCTCGCGATATACGCTTCTGGAAATCACATCCGCATTTTCCATAACATGCTCGAAGTCATCCTCATCCAGGAAACAATTAAAACTAGATCGATGACAGGTCGGGATTTTATTTCCTGTAGCCGGATCATCTACATATTCAATGCCATAAGCACAGAGAAGATTTCCCCAGTAGCCCTCTGCTTCTTCAGGAAATTCGCTGACAATACTCTCATAGACCGAAGCCGCCTTGTCAAACTCACAATTCATGCGCAGCCGATTTGCACGATCAAAGAGCTTCATTTTCTTCTCGTCATTTACGGCAGGAATCGTCTGTTTTGAATTGCACCACTCGCATACGCAAACTGTCTCGCCCTGCTCGATTTCCAGATCTGCTCCGCACATTTTACATTTTAAAATTGCCATTTATAACTCCTCCTCGTCAAAAGACATTTATATTTTTACAGCCTCTCAATTTAAAAAAACGTTAATTACAACATTTTCTGTATGCCAATCATATTTTTTCTCCTTTTTGAAGTTCATTCCATATAATGCCTTCAAATAGATCTTTAACTTCAAACTGTTCTCCGGATCGTAATTCATTTCTTATTCTATTTTCGGCCACTTCGTACAGGTCCTCATAATTCATGACTAATCCCTCCATTTCAATTATGACTTCCCCATATTCTTCCCATTTTCCGTTCTCAAAGTTTCTATCATCTTCTCCAACTGGACATAGTAACTTTCCCGTTTGAATTGCCTGCGTCTCTGCAGGATGATCGAATGGATAAAATCCTCATCCAGTCTAAGCAGGAACTTCCCGGCCTGCTCGTTTACGATTTTCATCCTGTATCGGCTGCTGTTGGCCTGTCTTGCAAGTCGATTAAGCATGCTCATATATTGCACACGCTCATGATAAAGATCTTTCTTGTCTGTCTTTGTGAGATTTCGGTAGTAAAAGTCATAAATCTTGTCTATTTCTTCATTCATCTCATTTTTGATCGAGGCGGCCCTATCCAGCCAATACAGAACGAGGCTCACCAATATCCCTGCACATGCAATTAATCCGGACCATTCGTTTAAGGACATAAAAAAGCTTTCTATTGTGCCCATGATTTTACCAATAATGACTATTCCGTGTTAATGCTTGGCCAGCTTACATTGCCGGTTTCTGTATGCAAGCAGTCTCATGACTGCTCCGCTGCTTTCTGCAATCTGTCCGAAATTTCCGATCACCACAATCGACTCAAGTTCAGAGACGGCTTTTTCCAGTTCCGCCTCGACAGCCGCAGTGCCTTCGCTGCTGACAGGGTCACTGTACCTGAAAGCTTCCACCAGTTTTTCGAGTTCTTTTTTAGCTTCTTTGTTACTGCACTGATCCGGCAATGCCGCAGTGATGGCCTTTAGTCTTGTCATGCACACTGTATCAATCTCATGACGCATTTCCTGATGCCGGATCTCGTCTCTAATGGTATCCGCACCAATGAGGCCAATGGCCCCGACAGCAAAAAGGATGACATCTATCATCAGGGCCGCCCAGATCGGTAGTCTTCCGGAAAAGGCCATGGAAATCAGACTGATGATCAGCTGGGCCGCCATACAGATCAGACTTATTCTGGCTATGGGGATTCCATAGAAACGGCTTCGGACACTCTGCCCGTCTTTAAATGCCAGCTTCATGACATAAAACTGGACGACGATTGCCAACAGGCCAAACAGATAAGAAATGATAAATACGGCATTTTTCTCAAAGGGCAGCGCAAAGGCAATGATGCTGAATGCCAGCAACAGGATAATTCCGATGGCCGCACCCCTTTTCTGATTATCTGTCATGGCCTACTCTCCTCTCTTTCTGCCGCAATTGGGACAGAAATTAAAAGCAATACCTTTCATACCGCAGGCCAGACAGTCCCATGTAGCAGGTTCCGATGCTTTTTCCGGCCGCTTTCTGCCACAGTTGGGGCAAAAATTGAAGATAATGCTGCGATTTCCACAGTCACAATCCCAGGTATCTGCCGGTTTTGACTCCGGCTTCTTGCTGCCGCAGTTGGGACAGAAGTTAAAGGTTATACCCTTTTGACCGCAGCTGCAATCCCATCCGGCAGACGGCGGCGCTGTAAATGCTGCAGCGGCCTGCGGCATGGGAGACATATTGCTATTGCCGTCTAAAGGATTAGCCGCATAGAAATCTGCAGGTATCTGACCCATCTGCTGCTGGCCCGCATAAGGATTCATATAGGGATAAGTGCCGGTCTGAGCCTGCATGTTGCCCTGAAAGCCCTGCATCATATTGCTAATCTGAGGAGCAATGGCCCCCGCGGCGGCCATGCCGACGCCCAGATTAATCATCTCACCCATGATGCCGGCACTGCCGCTGCCTCCGCCTCCGGCGACAATGGCCGGTCCCATGTTGGCCAGGCTTTCGGCATAGGCTTTCTGTACGCCGGCCTGAATGACATCTCTCTGTGTATAGCCTTTCGCACGCATTTCTTCCGCCTCGATCTGCGCCATCTGCCGCTTACGTTCCATCTCCAGCTGCATGCGAAGCCGCTCCGCAGCCACTGCACCGGTGGCTTCTGTTACCTGTTTCTGCCCTTCAATCTGGGCCTGCAGGATGGCGGTCTCACCCTTCTGAGAGACCAGGGCCCTGTGCGCCGCCTCTACCTCTGCCGCATTCTGCTGCAACTGAATATCCAGGCGCTTTTTGGCCTCCATTTCCGCCATTTTGATCTCTGTCTCAGTCGCAATGGCGGATTTCGTGATATTTTTCTTGCGCATGGAGATGATGGTCTGCAAAGAGTCATAGCCCAATTCGCCCCGCTCCGGCAGCACGATGCCAACGATCATAAACTCTGTTACAGCCAAACCGTAATCCACAAAATAAGGCTGGAGCGCCGGCAGCATGGCTGCTGAAAGCCGGAGTTTCTGCTGATCAATCTGCAGAATATCCAGTTTCTCACCAACAATAATGTTGGCTAAAATGCTGGACACCGCAATCTGGATAATCGTCCGGAAATAATTATGAAT
>R11__coassemble_1529_pt1 | contig 12861 bp, 12 predicted proteins | sample R11__metabat2_low_PE_030 | metagenome-assembled genome bin R11 | reverse complement strand
AGTTTGACCAGGAGGAGGCGACCCTGCGCGTGGTCATGGGGCCTCAGGATTATGTCTTTTCCAAACAGGGCATCGAGACCTTCCTCACTGAGGAATATACCGTGACCGGCGAGTTTGACCGTATGGGCTGCCGACTGGACGGCAAATTCATTGCCAGAAAGGACGACCGGGATATGATCTCCGACGGCATCGCCTTCGGCGCCATCCAGGTGCCGGCCCACGGCAAGCCTATGGTGCTGCTGGCGGACCGCCAGACCACCGGCGGCTACCCCAAGATCGCCAATGTCATTTCCGTAGATATTCCCAAGCTGGTCCAGAGAAAGACCGACCACAAGATCCGTTTCCAGGCCGTCACTGTCCAGGAGGCGCAAAGGCTCCTGCTGGAGGAGGTCCGGGAGCTGCAGCGGATGTCGGATCAGATCCACACCCCATGCAAGGAGGTCCTGGACTGCCGTCTGGTAGCCAAGCGCATCTCCAAGCTGTTTGAATAGCAGAGCAGCGGCGGAAAATGCCGGGCGCAGCTTGGGTGTACACAGAGAGTGCAGCAGAGAATGCAGCAGAGCAGCGGCGGAAAACGCCGGGCGCAGCTCCGGGATCGGAGCTGCGGTGTATATAAATCATAGGATGAATAGACGCACAGGCGATGGCCGGGGCCGTCCGATCACAGATCAGGCGGACAAATCGGGCCATGGCCTCATTGAATGATCGATTGACTGTTGAAAGGAGAAAAGAGCCTTATGAATTTAGAAGAAATTGCCGGTTTAGTCAAGATTGTAGAGGAGTCCTCATTGAAGGAATTTACTTATAAGGATGGCGATGTGAAGATCTATCTCAGCAAGCTGGATAACCCTGTGCCGCCGGCCCATCCGGCCCCGCCGATGGGCATGCCGCCGATGGGTGTGCCGATGCAGGGCATGCCGCCGATGGGTATGCCGATGCAGGGTATGCCGCCCATGGGCATGGATGTCCAGGTCCAGGCCGCAGCTCCGGCCGAGGAAGAAGAGGAGCTTTATATCACCTCTCCGATCGTGGGTACCTTTTATTCCGCACCTGCCCCGGATGTGCCGGCTTTTGTCCGTGTAGGGGATGAGATCAAGGAGGGTCAGACCGTATGTATCCTGGAGGCCATGAAGCTTATGAACGAGATCCAGTGTGATTATGACTGCAAGATCCTCTCCGTCCTGGTCAGCAATGAGCAGAAGGTAGAGTACGGCCAGCCGCTCTTCAAGGTCAAAAAATTATAAGAGGGGGACGCAGCTGTGTTTAAGAAAATCCTGATCGCAAACCGGGGCGAGATCGCTGTCCGTATTGCCAGGGCCTGCCGGAATATGGGCATCCGCAGCGTCGCCATTTACTCCAAGGAGGATGCGAACAGCCTGCATATCAAGATTGCCGATCAGCGGGTCTGCATCGGTGAGGGTCCGGCCCGCAACAGCTATCTGAACATGGACCGCATCATCATGGCGGCCAAAAATGTAGGCGCCGATGCCATTCATCCGGGCTTTGGCTTCCTTTCTGAAAACAGTGAATTTGTCCGCCGCTGCGAAGAGAACGGCCTGGCCTTCATCGGACCGACAGCGGATGTGATCGATAAGATGGGCAATAAGTCCCAGGCCAGGACCACCATGATGGATGCCGGTGTGCCGGTGGTGCCCGGGACCCGGGAGCCGGTCTATGAGGCCGAGGTGGGTCTGGAGCTGGCCAGGGAGATCGGATTCCCGGTCATGATCAAGGCTTCCTCCGGCGGCGGCGGCAAGGGTATGCGCGTGGCCAAAAGCGCCGAGGACTTTGAGTTCCAGTTCAATATGGCCCAGAGGGAGTCTGCCAATGCATTCGCGGACGACACCATGTATATCGAGAAATTTATCGAGAATCCCCGCCATGTGGAGATCCAGATCATCGGTGACAACTATGGGAATGTCGTGGCCCTGGGCGAGAGAGATTGCTCTGTGCAGAGAAATCACCAGAAGCTAGTGGAGGAATCCCCGTCTCCGGCCATTACTCAGGAGATGAGGGAGGCCATGAACCGCTATGCCGTTCTGGCCGCTAAGACTGTAGGCTATATGAATGCCGGCACCATCGAGTTCATCGTATCCCAGACCGGTGAGTTTTATTTCATGGAGATGAATACCCGTATCCAGGTCGAGCACGGCGTCACCGAGATGGTGACAGGCACGGACCTTATCATCGAGCAGATCCGGGTGGCGGCCGGCGAGCCCCTCAGCTTCAGGCAGGAGGATATCGTGATCCGCGGCCATGCCATCGAGTGCCGCATCAATGCCGAGATCCCCGAGAAGAATTTCATGCCTAATCCGGGCCTGGTCAAAAATATCCATCTGCCCGGCGGCAATGGCGTCCGCGTGGACACTATGCTCTACAGCGGCTATCGCATTCCGGCAGAGTATGACTCTATGATCGCCAAGGTCATCGTCCATGCGCCTACCAGAGAGGCGGCTTTGCAGAAGATGCTGTCCGCCCTGGATGAGATGGTCATCATCGGCGTCGAGACCAATCTGGACTTCCAGTACCAGATCATCCGCAATCCTGTCTTCCAGGCCGGAGACGCGGACACCGGCTTCATCGAAAACGTCATGCACATCCGTTAGGCTCGCAGGCCGGAGGGCGGCAGGAAGAGAGCCTCCCGCCCGGCAAAAGCGTTCGCTTCGGCGTGAAACTCCAAGGGCTTCTGCAGCCGGCCCTCTGAGGGGTCCGGCTCAATTCGCTGAGTTTGCCTGATGGTGCGTTGAAATTACAGTGTATAGGAGATTTGCTATGTATAAGGTTGATTTGAATAGTGACCTGGGCGAGAGCTTTGGCCGCTATACGATAGGTAATGATGATAGAATCATTCCGCTGATCTCGTCCGCGAATATTGCCTGCGGCTATCATGCCTCTGATCCGGTGGTGATGGCGAAGACGGTGGCTATGGCGAAGGCGGCCGGGATCGGTGCGGGTGCGCACCCCGGTTTTCCGGATCTGATGGGCTTTGGCCGCAGAAATCTGGATGTGACGCCGGCAGAGGCCAAGGCCTATACGGCTTATCAGCTGGGTGCGCTGGGCGCTTTCTGTAAAGCAGCCGGTGTGAAGATGCAGCATGTAAAGCCCCATGGGGCTCTCTACAACATGGCCGGCAAGGATTACGACCTGGCCAAAGGTATTTGTGAGGCCATTTATGAGTATGATAAGGATCTGATCGTGATGGCTCTTTCCAGCGGCAAGCTGGTAGGCGCGGCTCAGGATATGGGCCTGCGGGTGGCCAGGGAGGTTTTTGCCGACCGGGCCTATGAGGAGGATGGTTCTCTGGTGAACCGCAAGAAGCCGGGGGCCATGATCACAGATGAGAATGAGGCCATCGAGCGTGTGGTCCGCATGATCAAGGAGCAGAAGGTGACCGCCATCACCGGCAAGGATATTCCGATCAAGGTGGATTCTGTCTGTGTCCACGGCGATGGCGAGAAGGCCCTGGCCTTTGTGGAGCGGATCAGGGAGCGCTTTGCCCAGGAGGGTATCGCCATCTGCCCGCTGAGTGAGATCGTATAGCACAGGCGGCAGATGCTTTGGTCCGGATGTGCTGCGGTAAGCGAAGCTGAATGGCAGGTTTTTTGAAAGGGAGATAGTCTATGAGTATATCGAGGGAAGAGGCTTTTGAGCTGCTGAAGAAGTATAATAAGGATCCGTTTCATATTCAGCATGCACTGACGGTGGAGTCGGTGATGAAGTGGTACGCCGCTGAGCTAGGCTATGGCGATGCGCAGACCTACTGGGGAATCGTGGGCCTTTTGCATGATATTGATTTTGAGCTTTATCCGGAGGAGCATTGCCTGAAGGCCCCGGAGCTGCTGCGTGAGGGCGGGGTTTCCGAGGATATCATCCACGGTGTGGTCTCTCACGGCTATGGCATCACCGTCGGCTGTGGCGTGACGCTGGATGTGGCGCCGGAGCATGAGATGGAAAAGGTGCTTTTCGCGGCCGATGAGCTGACAGGCCTGATCTGGGCGGCGGCCCTGATGCGTCCGTCGGGCAGCTGCAAGGATATGGAGTTGAAGTCTCTGAAAAAGAAGTATAAGAGCAAGAGCTTCGCGGCCGGCTGCTCCAGGGAGGTCATTGCAAGGGGCGCGGAGCAGCTGGGCTGGGACCTGGAAAAGCTGCTGTCCATGACCCTGCAGGCCATGGCCGCCGGTGAGGACGAGATCAATGCTCAGATGGCAGCCTTAGGATAGCCGCAAAAGCCGGGCTGGCAGCCTTAGGATAGCCGCAAAAGTCAGAATGGCGGTGTCAGACCGTTTGTCAAACACTCCATGGCAGCATTCGCTGCTATGGAGTGTTTGTGATTACCCCCCTCGAATTCGAGGGGGTTAAGTTTGCAGTCTGTAGCCTGAAGACGACAATACGGACGGTTTAGTTATGGAAATGTGATAAGTTTGTTAAAACTTCATAAAATCTATTGCAAAATTGTTACAGATAATTTAATCTTAAACGCGAGTTCAATTTTGCGAGGTATTTTATGAAGAAATTTTCTGTGGCGCTTGCGGCGCTGCTTCTGACATTGACCGTTGCTTCTTCGCCGGTACTGGCGGCGGAGGGTGATAATGGACAGCCGGAAACTTATATAGAGACAATCGCCGATACCGGGATACAGAGCTCGGCGGAGGCTTTTACAGAGGAGACGATCGCAGAGACAGCGGCGGCAGAGACGGCAGGTACCGAAACCGCGGCTGAGGATAGGACAATGACCGGGGCGGAGACCTCTGAGAGCACTGAGACGGACGGGCCGTCTCTGAATGTGACGGTAGAAAATACAGCGGCAGCCCAGACGGCGGCTGACGTGACGGACACGATCCGGGAGGATCTGGAGGCTCAGGCCCAGGCGGAGCTTTTTGAGCGGATGAACGCGGATGAGGTCTTCTTCAAGCAGTCCGCCAGGGGCAAATGTACCCTGGCCAGTGCGGCGATGATCATGCGCCGGGCGGCCATGATGGCCGGTGATGAGGCCTGGGATGAGATTACCGAGAGCAGTCTGGGCAGCGTGGCCTGGAGGGGCGGCGTCGGCATCGGTTGGTCCTTTACTTATCATGGGATTACCATGGTGCATGATTATGTGTCTTCCGTGGATGAGATCATTGCCCTTTTGGAGGCGCATCCGGAGGGAATCGTGGCTTATGATTCCCATATGCCCCATGCGGTAGCCCTGACAGATTACGATGCTGAGACCGGTATTTTCTACTGCAGCGACCCTTCCGAGACCTACCCCGGCGGCCGCTACAATATCACTCAGTCCATGATCAGCATTGAAGATGTGGACGTTGTGTGGTATTGTGAATAGGACGGCACATGCCAGATAGTGATCGCCGGTAAATTGCCGGCACAGATGTGCAGGATCGGTATGTGAGATACCGGACAGGGGATAAGAGAATGATCAAACTGATTATGACAGCGGGACATTTTAATTGCGACCGCATGCTGGAAAATATGCTGCAGATGGCTAAGGAGCATCCGGAGATGCTGGGCGGGCAGAAGCTGCCGCCTTTTGCGGACAAGATGATCCGTATGGTGCCTGCGGACAAGAAGAACGAGATGATGGCCCAGTCGCTGAAGACCCAGAAGAGTCAGATGCTGCCCCAGGTGGAGCAGGGACTGTCCAGAGTGGTGGGCCCGGCCAGACTGGCGGATGTGGACATGGACTATGTGAAGGGCGGTCCGGATGTGATGACCCTGATGCTGGAGTTCACTCTGCTGGATCATGATTATTTCATCATGAATGTGCTGCCGCAGTTTTATTCTGAGTATACAGCGCCTCAGATGCTGGGGGAGACCTACAGCGGTCCTTATGACCTGATCTCTGTGCAGCATTATATGCGCGCTCAGGAGCCGAAGCGCCGGGAGCTGCTGATTGCCAAGAGCATCAGCACCAACCGCTCCTTCGTGATGCAGATGCTGCAGCAGATGGGCAGCGCGTCCGGCATGGAGCTGAAACTGAATAATATCCGGGTCATGATCCGGTAGAAGATAACAGACAAAGACAGAGCTGCCGGCCGGGGGGCCGGCAGCTTTGTGTGTGCGATAAGGCTGTAATTTATTGGAAGGGACGAGGGAGTATGACGGACGTAATCGTGTATCTGCCTTTGAATGAGGCTCAGAGGGCCAGGCTGCAGGCGGCGGCGCCGGATTACCGGCTGATCTATGACGCGGATGCGCCGGTGACGGAGCAGCAGCTGTCGGAGGCGCAGATTATTCTGGGCAATCCGGAGGAGGCCGGCGTGCTGCGCTTTTGCAGGCGGCTGAGATGGATTCATCTCAGCTATGCGGGAGCGGATGCTTATGTGCAGCCCGGCGTTCTGCCGGAGGGGGCGCTGCTGGCCAATGGCACAGGCGCCTATGGCCCGGCCATCTCCGAATATATGATCGCGGGCCTTTTTGCCCAGCGGAAAAAGCTGGATATCTACGGACGGCAGCAGGCGGAGCATCTCTGGCAGCGCCGGGGGCAGGTGCCCATGGTGGCAGGATGCACGGTCCTGGTCCTGGGACTGGGCGATATCGGCAGCTGCTTTGCCCGCAGTATGAAGGCCCTGGGCTGCCATGTCATCGGCGTGAAGCGCCGGCCGGCCCCAAAGCCTGACTGGCTGGATGCCCTTTATACAGAGGCAGAGGTGACAGCCCTGATCCCGGAGGCGGATGTCATCGCCATGAGTCTGCCGGGGACTGCACAGACCTATCATTTCATGAGCAGGGAGCGCATCGGCCTGATGAAAAAGGATGCCATCCTGATCAATGTGGGCAGGGGTATGACGCTGGATACGGAGGCTCTTTGTACGGCTCTTTATGCCGGCCGGATCGGCGGCGCGGTGCTGGATGTGCTGGAGACGGAGCCTCTGCCGGCGGACCACCCGCTCTGGGATGCGCCCCGGACCATCATCACCCCTCATGCCTCCGGCCGGACCATGCAGCCGGAGACCCTGGACCGGATCGTGGATATGTTTGCCGAGAACCTGCGCCTTGATGCGGCAGGTCAGCCCATCCGCTATCTGGTAGATCTGCAGACCGGATACAGAGCCGGCAGGTGATGCACAGCCGGGAACAGGATGAAGAACATAATTGTGACTAAAAAATATAGCTGTTGCTTTCATGAAATGAGATTGACTTTTGAATCATAAGTGATATAATTAAATAGAACATATGTTCTTTTTGGGAATTAAAAAAAGGTTGAAATTGATCGCATCTATTGTATAATAAAGGTGAGCAGGTGATGCACAGCCTTATAAATGAGCGAGTTATCAGCAGGTGATGCACAGCCTTATAAATGAGCGAGTTATCAGAAGGGACAAGGAAACTTGTCCCTTTTCGTTGTCTTAGTGATTATTCAGAGAATCGATATGGAACGTCTTAAAATCTATGAAGTAAAAACAGAATACATAGCCTATCTTTCACAATATCAGGACCATATTTTCTGGTCAGGCGGAGAAAAGGCGGGCAGGAAATATATAGGAGTTATTTTTCAGATTGGGTCATATTGTTATTTTGCACCATTGTCGTCGTATAAAGCTAAGCATAAAAGGATGAGCGAAACTGTTGATTTCCTAAAAATTAAGGATTATGCAGTAATCAACATCAACAATATGATTCCGGTGCCCACGGGTGTATATGAGCTTACGGATATTAATCATGTGAAAGATGAACACTATAGATATTTGCTGCAGGCAGAAAGCAGAACGATTAATGCCATGCGCAGCAGGATTATGAAAAATGCAGAAATTGTATATCATCATAAGCTGAGAAATGGGGATAATACCCCTCTGTCTATGCGCAGTAATGACTTTATGGTGTTGGAAGCAGCCTGCGATCGCTATATCTCCGGTTGATGCGGATCTTTTTTACTGATAAAATAGGTACTATGAGACCAATAGAGATCAATACAGCAGCTTTATGGAGGAGACGAGGATGACTTATCAGGAAGTTCTGGATAATGCGAGGGAGAAGATCCTGCGCTGCAAGGCCTGTCCGGAGTGCAACGGACTGGCCTGCGGCAATGTGATGCCCGGCCCGGGCTCGAAGGCTCCGGGCAATGGCGCCTATGACAACTGGAGAGCATGGAGAGAGATCAAGCTGGATGTTGATACCTTTGCGGCGGATGGTCCGGTGGATACCTCTATGGCCCTTTTCGGCAGGCGGTTTTCCCTGCCGCTGATGACCGGTCCGATCGGTACCCTGCTTCAGTACAGCAAGGAGGATGTGACCGTACCCTACAATGATGATATCATGCATATGGCAGCGGACTGCGGGATCATCGGCTGTTTTGGTGATGGCCTGGTACCCCAGACCAATCCGGAGGCTGCGGCTTCCATCGGGCGCTGGCATGCCGCCGGCATCCCGGTCTTTAATCCCCTGCCTAATCCGGCGATCCTGAAGCGGATGGAGCTCATGGAGTCTTCGGAGGCTCTGGCCGTCTGCGTGGTGGTGGACAGCGCCGGCATCCGGCATATGAAGTTTCCGGAGGGAAGTCCCGCGGCCAAGACGGTGGAGGAACTGAAGGAGTTAAAGAGCGCCACGAAAAAGCCTTTCATCATCAAGGGTATCATGACAGCCCGGGCCGCTGAAAAGGCGGTGGCGGCCGGCGCGGATGCCATCATGGTCTCCAATCACGGCGGCCGTGTCCAGGCGGATCAGCCGGCGACGGCCCAGGTGCTGCCGGAGATCGCAGCGGCTGTGGGCGGTCAGACGAAGATCATCGTGGACGGCGGTATCCGCAGCGGCAGCGATATGCTCAAAGCCCTGGCCCTGGGTGCGGATGCGGTCCTGATCTGCAGGCCCTATATCACTGCCTGGTTCGGCGGCGGCACGGAGGCCCTGAAGGTCTATACAGAGAAGCTCAGAGGAGAGTTCACGGATGCTATGTATATGTGCGGTGCCCGGTCCCTGGCGGATATCGACCGCCATATGATCCGCTATATCAGATGATACAGCAAACATGCATCGGGCACTGACAGAAGCCGACGCGGCATATAATCTGTCACATTAGATGATGCGGCAGACAGAAAAATCCCGGAATCAAAGGGAAGGATCCTTTTCGTAAGGAGCACCGCCCACGGATTCCGGGATTTTTCTGTCTGTTTATTTGCTTTTATTTGTTTCAGTTTTACCTGCTCGCTGTCAGTTCTGTCAGTTCTGTCAGTTCGCTGACAGTTTTACCTGCTCACTGTCAGTTTTGTCAGTTCGCCGTCAGTTTTGTCTGCTTTCTGTCTGTTCGTTCATTGTACTACAGCTTCAGGGTGTGCTTCAGCCGCTTATACATATGGAAGGACAGGAAGGAGATGATGCCGTACTTGACCAGATTGAACGGGAAGACGGAGAAAAGCATCAGGGTGAAGTAGCTGGTGACCAGCGGGTTGACGGCTGAACCCATGGAGACGAAGGCATCCATCGGCATGCCGAAGACCTTGGCATACATCGGGAAGATGAAAAAGCTGTTGGTGATCAGCAGGCAGCAGGAACAGAAGATGGTGCCGATGACCAGGGAAATGGCCGCACCCTTTTTGCTCCGCAGCTTGTGATAGATCAGCACGGACGGCAGCATGTAGAAGATACTGCCCATAAAATTGGAAAGCTCTCCGACACCCATGGTGGAGGTACCCTTCAGGACAAAATGCAGTGCCACCTTGATGAAGGCGATCAGCGCACCGGCCACAGGACCCATCATGTAGCCGCCCAGGATGACCGGCAGCTCGGAAAAGTCAAATTTGATAAAGGAGGGAATCAGCGGAAAACTGATTTCCAGCAGCATGAGTACGGAGCTGATCGCACCGAACATGCCGATCATGACGATCTCCTTGGTGGATAGTTTTTTCTTTTCGGTTGTTTCGTTGCTCATAATTAACAAATCCTCTCTATACGGAATGGGACTGCAGGCAGGGATGCTGTAGGGAAAATCGTCAGCGAATGCTGATCAAAATCGCCCGGCAGGTCTTTGTGAACATCGACCTGTACCATACCGCCTCGCCGGTCGGCCGCCGGCGGCGGATACCTGTGTCCAAAGGCAATGTTACCATTAACAAAGGTAGATGTCAATGAAAGCCGTCGGATCCCTGTACTGGTAAAATCCGCGGGCTGCACGGGACCGGCTCCGTGGATCGACGGCGACGACCGATACCGAACATAATAAAATCCGCGGGCTGCACGGAATAGCCACCGGACTATGGATTTCTGGCCATGATCTCGCTGCCGTGGGTTTTCAGCCACCGGACCCGTGTTTGATAGTCCGGCAGGACGGCCGCGACCCGGGCCCAGAAGGCGGGGGAGTGGTTCATTTCAATCAGGTGGCAGAGCTCATGGACGATGACATAGTCGATGATCTCCTGGGGCATGAGCATGATCAGGCAGTTGAAGTTCAGATTGCCCCTGGCAGAGCAGCTGCCCCAGCGGGTATGCTGATGGCGGATGGTGATGCGGCCATAGCGGACGCCGATGCGATCGGCAAAATAGGCAGCTCTGGGTGGGATATCCTGCAGGGCTTTATCGGCCAGGGCCTCCAGCTGGGCTTTTGAAAGCTTGGGAATCTGTGCCCGCTGGGCTTCGGCGGCAGCCATTTTGGACAGATGCCGGGTCAGCCAGTCCTCTTTATCAGCCACGAACTGCTCGATTTCCCTGCGGCTGGCCCGGTAGGGTGCCCGCACGATGACGGACAGATCCGGACGGATCTCCAGGGAGAGCGATCTGCGGCTGCTGCGGATGACGGTTATCGTCGTTTTATTGGCCATTCTTTTGCCCCTTCCTATGTCTTGTTCTCAGGCTTTTGCTTTTGCCCTTTCCTATGTCTTGTTCTCAGGCTTTTGCTTTTGCCCTTTCCTATGTCTTGCTTTCAGGTCTTTGCTTTGTCCATATTTGCCCGGGGCCAAAGTCCCGGTGCGATGTTGTGCGAAGTATCGCGGTATCATCTCGCTGATGATGACCGCACCGGCGACCCCATTTGCCCGGTGCGATGCTATGCGCAGTTTCAGGATTCTATATGAATATAGCATATCATCAGGGCGGCGGCATACTGCTATTGATAAAATATATCATTTAAAGACTGGCGGTTGATGAGAAGGGAGATCTGTGGTATCCTATGCGGTGGTTAGTTACGACTAAACACACTTTCATTCGTTCTTTTTCATTTTGCCGGATCAGCCACGATCCGCACTCCTCTTAAAAAGGCAGCCCCATGGGACTGCCTTTTCTTTATATGCGTAGTTTTGTACTCTTTGCTGCTGTCATCTCCGGCTTGCAGGATCTTATTCATTGGTATCCGGTGCGGTATAAGAAATTCTGTCTTTCTATGATATGGTCTGCCGGGAAAGCAGGACATAGCCGGCTTCGGAGATGGCGGCTCTTATGTCGTCGATTAGGGCGCGCTCATCCTGAGAACCCCGGTAAGTGACCCGGGCGGTGCCCTTTTCATAGCTGACTTTGGCCTTAAGGCCCGGCAGGGCATTAAGGGCTTTTTCTATGCGGGAGGCGCAATGTGCGCAGGTCATGCCGCCCAGAGTCAGCTCCAGAGTGATGTCCGTCAGAGCTGCAGGAGCAGTGTCACGTCCTGCATGATCTATGCGGATTTTGCCGCCGGTGCTTTTATTATTGCCGCCGCCATGGACCTTGATTCGGTCATCGGCAGATTCTCTGCCATCTGTCCAGCTGCCGGATGGACCATTGAGGGGGCTGTCAGCGACTGCAACGCTATTTTGGCTACTGACGTTGCATTTGGTGTTGCCGCCGGATGGACCATCGGCGGATTTGCCGGTGACTGCGCTGCTGCTTTTGCCGGTGCAGCTGTTTTTGACAATGTCTTTGCTGCTGCCGCGGCCGGGACTGCAGCCTGTGCAGCCGCTGCAGCCGGTGCTGATGCCGCCGCAGCAGGCGCTGCCGTATTTTTTGCGGCGGTAGATGAGATAAAAGGCGATGGCGACTGCGGCCAGGAGCAGGGCCAGGACGATCATATCCGCGGTATTCACAGGCCGACCCCCAGACAGATCATGTAGACGATGAAGGCGACGACCCAGGCGACGAAGCACTGCCAGAGGATGAGGCCGAAGGCCCAGCGGCTGCCCAGCTCTCTCCGGATCGAAGCGATAGCGGCGACGCAGGGGGTGTAGAGCAGGGAGAAGACCAGCATGGCGGCGGCCTGAGCGGTGGTCAGGACAGTAGTGATGCCGTCACTGAAAAGGATCTCCATGGTGGAGACCACGCTCTCCTTGGCGATGAAGCCGCTGATCAGGGAGGTGACGACCCGCCAGTCCCCCAGGCCCAGAGGCTTGAAGATCGGGACGATGTGGCCGGAGATAACCGCCAGGATGCTGCTGGCGGAGTCCTCCGTCAGGGCCAGACCCGTGTCAAAGCTCTGCAGGAACCAGACCACGATGGTGGCGATCAGGATAACGGAGAAGGCCTTGGTCAGGAAATCCTTGGCTTTCTCCCAGAGCAGCTGGGCCACATTCCTGGCGCCAGGCATACGGTAATTAGGCAGCTCCATGACGAAGGGGACAGCCTCGCCCTTAAAGAGGGTATTCTTAAAGAGCAGGGCGATGATGATGCCCATGACGATGCCCAGGACATAGAGCCCGGTCATGATCAGGCCTCCCCTGCCCGGGAAAAAGACGCTTATGAAAAAGGCGTAGATGGGCAGCTTGGCGGTGCAGCTCATGAAAGGCGTCAGCAGGATGGTCATGGTGCGGTCTCTGCTGGAGGGCAGGGTCCGGGTGGACATGACGGCCGGCACGGTGCAGCCGAAGCCGATCAGGAGCGAGACGATGCTGCGACCGGAGAGGCCCAGCTTTCTCAGCAGCTTATCCATAAAGAAGGCCACTCTGGCAATGTAGCCGGAGTCCTCCATGAGGG
>R11__coassemble_1526_pt1 | contig 12888 bp, 13 predicted proteins | sample R11__metabat2_low_PE_030 | metagenome-assembled genome bin R11 | reverse complement strand
GAGGGCACCAACGAAGTCCAGAGAATCGTCGTTGCAGGCAACGTTTGCAGATAATCTCCCGCTCATCCGGGCGCAAGCGTTCTCCGGCCGTCGGAAAATTCCGCTGACCGGGGCAAAATACCAAAAAGGCTGCCCATCACGGGCAGCCTTTTTCATGGTTTTATTATGGGATCTTCATACCGAATATCGAGCCGGGACTAGTCGTCGCCGTCCTTGGCCATGGCTGCAGCCTGCTCTGCCTGGATCTCAGGGAACATGGACAGCATGGGCTCGATGTCCTTGTGGTGGAATTTACGATCCACATAGTTCTGAGTACACTTCATGACCAGCGGGGACAAGACCAGCACACCGATCAGGTTGGGGATCATCATGAGGCCGTTGAAGGTATCGGAGATATCCCAGGCCAGCTGCGCCTCCAGGACGGAGCCGGACAGGACCAGGATGACGAAGATCACTCTGTAGACATTGACAGCCTTGGCACCGAAAAGGTACTCACAGGCAATGGAACCGTAATGACTCCAGCCCAGGACTGTGGAATAAGCAAAGAGCAGAATGGCGATGGCGATAAACCAGGCACCCGGGCGTCCGAAGACCTGAGAGAAGGCATAGCTCATAAGGGAGCTGGAGCCCACAGCCTCAGCCTCAGCGGTCATAAGACCTGTCTCCAGATCAATGGCACCGGAGGACAGGATGGTCATGGCCGTCAGAGTACAGACGACGATGGTGTCTGCGAAAACCTCGAAGATACCCCACATACCCTGTCTGACCGGCTCCTTGACATTGGAGCTGGAATGGACCATAACGGAAGAACCAAGACCGGCCTCATTGGAGAAGACGCCTCGCTTCATACCCATCTTCATAGCCAGGGCAATACCGGAACCGACGATACCACCGGCCGCAGACTTAAGGGCAAAGGCACCCTTGAAGATGGATACGAAGACGGCCGGAATGGCACCCACGTGCATCACGATGATGACCAGTGTGCCTACCAGGTAAACGATGACCATGAAAGGTACGATCTTCTCAGTGATGGTAGCGATACGCTTGATACCGCCGACGACGACCAGACCGACGATGACCAGCAGGAAAATACCGGTGGCCAGATTAGGAATACCGAAGGCGGTATGGATATTGGCCACCATACTGTTGACCTGGCTCATGTTGCCGATACCGAAGGAAGCCAGCAGACAGAAGCAGGAGAAAAGCACGGCCAGGACCGCGCCGATGGTTTTGCAGCCCGGCTTGCCGCCCAGACCATCTCTCAGGTAGTACATGGCACCGCCGTTCCACTGACCCTTTTCATTTTTACGTCTGTAAAGGATACCCAGAACATTCTCGGAGTAGTTGGTCATCATGCCGAAAAAGGCGATCAGCCACATCCAGAAGACTGCGCCGGGACCACCGACAGCGATGGCGCCTGCGACACCGACAATATTACCGGTACCGACGGTAGCCGCCAGGGCTGTACACAGGGACTGGAACTGGGAAATGGACTGATCCTCTGTATGCTTAGTGACATGCTTATCGGAAAAAATAGCGCCGATGGTGTTGACCATCCAGTGCTTAAAATGGCCTAACTGGAAAAACTTTGTCAGGACTGTCATCAGGACACCGACGAAGCCCAGCAGGATCAGGGCCGGCCAGCCCCAGACCACGCCATTAATGGCATTGTTGATGTTGGTAATCATCTCAATCATGGTTTCTCTAACTCCTCTTCTCTTTTGATGTGCAGCTGCATCTGAAGGATGTTCCGTCCCTTCCTGCAGAGAAGAGAGCCGGAGCCTGTGCCCGCCGCGATCATCGGATCAGGATATGAAAACGAAACATTTCAAATAAGGTAAAAGAAAAGCTTGCCACGGTCTCCGCTTAAAGTGCTTACGCCGTTGCAAGCTTATGAAATTTTCAGTTTTCAAACCTTCATTTTTATACTTCACTACATTACCACAAAGAAGATGGAGTGTCAACTATAATTGTCCCGACTTTTTGCGCAATGTATGACAAATAAGCCTCCCTATCCCCTCTCTCAATCTACGACAGCGCCCAGGACCTTACCGATGCTGTCATGAATGAGGAGATCAGCCCTGCCGTCATAGGGGGTGCTGCTCATGTTGATCAGGACCAGCTTATGGCCCCGGTAATAGTCAATAAAGCCGGCCGCCGGATAGACATTGAGGGAGGTGCCGCCGACGATCAGGATGTCCGCCGCGGCAATGGCCTCACAGCTCTTCTGAATCTTCCAGCCATCCAGGCCTTCCTCGTAAAGAACCACATCCGGCTTGACGATGCCGCCGCATTTTTCACATCTGGGTACGCCATCGGCATCAATTACATACTGCAAATCATAAGGAGCCCGGCAGCGCATGCAGTAATTCTGCAGGATCGTGCCGTGGACCTCGTAGACCGTTTTGGAGCCGGCCTTCTGATGCAGACCGTCGATATTCTGGGTGACAATGGCCCTAAGCTTCCCCATCTCCTCCAGTCTGGCCAGAGCCTTGTGGGCCTCATTGGGCTGGGCCTCGGTATAGATCATGGTCGACTTATAGAAATCATAGAAGACCTCCGGCTTTCTCAGAAAATAGGTATGGGACAGTATGGTCTCCGGTGAAGCCCCATATTTGTGCACGGTATTGTAGATACCGGTCTCACTTCTGAAATCCGGGATGCCGCTTTCGGTAGAGACGCCGGCACCTCCGAAAAAGACAATATTGTCGGAAGCAGCGATCATTTCCTTCAGTTTTAAGATATTTTCCTGTGTATCCATAGCCATACTCCTTTCATTTCAGCGGGTGACCCCCGCCTCTATCGGCGGCGGCAGCTATTCACTCTCAGTAGCGGCAGTTATTCACTCTCAGTGGCGAGCAGTTATTCACTCTCAGTGGCGGGCAGCTATTCACTCTCAGTGGGGCAGTGCTCCACTGAAATAAAATCTTCGGCGAGTGCAATCCTTCCCCTGCCATATAACGCATCTGTTAATTGCCGAACAGTTTGGCCAGCGGCGATATAATGGAGGACAGGTCTTCGATCGCGGCATTCAGACTGTCAAAATCGATATTCTCCAGCTGAGATACCGCATTGGCCAGGCGCTCAAAATCCACCTCTCCAAGCTGCTCCACGATCCCGGCCAGATTTTCACCGACATCCAGGCCCTCCATGCTCTCCGACAGATCTCCCAGGGATTCCAGGGTGTCAGACAGGCTTTCACAGGTATCTGTCAGGGCTCCGGCTGCGGTATCAATCTTGGCCGTAGTGGCGGAAAGCCTGGCCGTCATGATGCCGCCGAAGACCAGGACCACCACCAGAATGGCCGCCGTCATCGCCGCGGTAATTTTGGAGGTCAGGGCCTTGCTGCGCAGCAGAGCTTCCTGCCTCTGCTGGGAAGCATTGATCTCCCTCAAAAGCCGGGTCATTTCGCCATCTTCAGGCTTTCCCCGGTCGTCCATCTCCGGCATACGTCTCTTCTCATCCATATCCTTATCTCCATTATTTGCAAAAGGCCGCAGCCCCGGTCCAACCGACGGGCCGGGCCGCACCGCCCACATCTATATCCATCACCCGTAAAAGGGTCCGTTCTTTTGGTCGGCATCACGCTCAACCCGTCCCGGACAGCAGATCTCCTTTACTTCCGAAAGGTCAGTTCTTCCGGCCCCTGCCGAAAATATTTTTGATGGAAAAGCCTCTGACCCCGATAAAGGGCCATTTCCGCTTCATATCCCTGAGGTCGATGCCGGCCTCTTTGAGGGCGGTCTGATCGGTGACCTGCTTCAGCGTCTCATAGGCTTCATCCACCCGGCCCATCAGCATCCGGACCCGGCCCTCCAGGATCAGATAATCCTCGTCGGCGTCGGCCATCCAGGCCTGATGGAAAAGGTCGGCCGCCTCCGGCGCATGCCCCATACTGACCAGCAGGGAGGCCTTCATGGCCATCAGGTCTCCGGAGTCCGGCTCCAGGCGCAGGGCCCGTTCGATGGCCTTCATGCCCTTTTTGACCTGTCCCATCTGATAGCAGGCCATGGCCTGATAGTAATAGCCATCCGCACTGCGGCCATTCAGGACTGTCAGCCTGTCGGCACAGACCTCCAGGCTTTTAATATCTGCCAGATCCCGGCACTCATCCGCCATCAGGGCCGCGGCCAGGCGGTCACAGCGCTCGCGCAGACGGCCGGCATCCCGCTTCTCGGCAGGACTTATAGAAATATCGATCCGGTCATAGCGGGGCATGGCATTGCCGGTCTTCTTTACGTCCCGGCTGATCAGGGCCATAAAGGCCTCATACCGGGCATCATCGGTCTCCACCACCTCATAGCAGCGGTCGCCGAAATGGGCTTCCACACCGGTCACGCGCTGCCGATCCGGCAGCAGCACGGCCTCCCCGGCCTCCGCCCGGATATTGCCCTCCATGAAAAGGGAGATTCGAAGCAGCCTGCGATGGATCTGCGCTCTGCGATAAAAGCCCACAGCGGTATAGGATTCACCCTCCGGGACCAGGAAAAGCACCGGCACATTCTCCAGCTGCTCCGTCCGCACCGTGGCCTCGTAAAAATCCTCCAGACGGATAGCCTCCGCCGGGTCTGTACCTCTGGGTGCACTCATGCCGTAACAGCAGCCGTCATAATCAAAAAACTCATTCAATAAGAGCGTTCCGGGATCCGGAACGCTCACCAGCAGCAGGGCCATTAATTAACATTTCTCCGGTTCCGGATAATCCACGCCGAAGGTCTCCACCGTCATGGACTGGATCTTCTGCTCTGTCTTCGGACGATCCTGGAAGCCTGTCGGGGTCTGGGCGATCTTATCGACCACCTCAATGCCCTCGATGACCTTGCCGAAGGAGGCATACTGGCCATCCAGGTAAGGATAATCCACATGCATGATGAAGAACTGGGAGCCTGCGGAGTTGGGCATCATGGTGCGGGCCATGGAAAGCACGCCTCTGGAATGGGCCAGATTGTTTTTGAAGCCATTCTGAGTGAATTCGCCGCGGATGCTGTAGCCCGGGCCGCCCATGCCTGTACCCTGAGGATCACCGCCCTGGATCATAAAGCCGGGAATGACTCTGTGGAAGATCACGCCGTCATAAAAGCCCTTTTTGATCAGGGAGATAAAATTGTTGACCGTATTGGGGGCGATCTCCGGATAAAGCTCAGCCTTCATCACATCGCCGGTTGTCATTGTAATCGTCACTATTGGATTTGCCATGATTTTCTTTCCTTTCATACACCCCCGGAAAAGGGGCCTTCTCATGCAGGCCGGAGTCTGCTCTTATATTTTACTTAAAAATGCCCATAATGTAAAGGCAAAGCTGCAGGGAGTGAAGCTGACAGAGGCCGGCAGAAGCTTCGATAAACAACAATGCAGCAAAAGAATTGCGCAGGATGACAACAGATAACAATAGGGATGAGTTTCCCTGCCGCATCAAGCATGCGGCAGGGAAGCTCATCCCTATTATCTTTTATTCATCCATTGTCAACCTTGCCCATTGTCACCCGATCATTTCTATTGAGATCTGATCGGCAGCGGCTTTAGTGGGTTTTGTTGTATTCTTCAAGCTCCATGATGGAGTCGATGATCATCTGCTCTGTGACCTCGTACGGATAGACGCGGACGTCGATACCTGCGAGAGCCTTTTTGGCGACAGCCGGCAGGACCTCAGGGGTCATATCGATATCAGCCAGGCAGGTCGGCAGACCGATGGACTTATTGAACTTGTAGAGCTCGTCCAGCTTGTCATATCTCTTATCTACATTTAAGAGATTGAGGATGCCGTAGGATACGACTTCACCATGCAGGTGGCCATGCTCCTCCAGGGCCGGGATGATGGTAAAGCCATTGTAGATGGCATGAGCCAGACCGGTGGTGTAATCGACCTGTACAAAGTTGGATACGAAACCGGTGGAAATGATGATGGCCAGAATGATCTCCTTGAGCTCATAGGTGACCTCATGCTTCTTGCAGTCCTCCAGAGCTTTATGACCCCAGCGGACGATCGGTGCGGAACACATCGGGCTCAGGGCGATACCCATGGCATCGATATGGACCGGGACATCATTTCTGGAAGATGTGGTAGCCTCGAAATGCTTGGCCATAGTGTCGCCCATGCCGGCCCATAAATATTTGCTGGGCGCATTGGCGATGACCTGCGGATCGATGAAAACATGATTCGGCGGTACCTTGGAAAAGCTGTACTCATTCAGGCTGCCGTCCGGATGATAGACGATACCCAGGCTGGTGCAGGAAGCACAGGTGGAGGCGATGGTCGGGAAGGTGAAGAAAGGCTTGCCGGTCTTTCTGGAAAGGATCTTGACACAGTCGCAGGCCTTACCGCCGCCGACTGCGAAAAGCATATCCGCCTCAGCTACCTGAGGCTCCAGCATATCTCTATTCTCATAGGAAGCCTCGCCGCCGTACCAGAAGGTACCGATGGACTCCAGGCCTGCCTTTGCAATGCCTTCATTGATCTTAGCTTCAGCTGCAGCCAGAGCTCTGTGGCCGCCGATCACTGCTACTTTTTTACCGTACATCGGGCATACATTGGCGATATCATCATAACAATCTGTACCAAAGGTATAACCCGGAAATAATGTTTTTTCCATGCTGCAAATTTCTCCTTAATTATACATTCTGGGGGCTGCGGTTTTCCCCCTCCCGCAGCCGACTATTTGATTATATTACATGAAAATAAGCCCCGTCAATGCGCCAAAAAAATTTGCACAGACCGTCATTTTCCTTCAACAATCCGTCAGTGTTAAAGTGTCAAAAAAGGCCCTTTTAAAGGCCATTCTTGCACAATCTCACCGCAGACAGTATAATAAGGATAATGTAAGCATTGTGCGGGAGGCGTTTTATGAATCATCTCTTAAAAGAAGCGCTGGAGGATTCTCCGGTCATCGCCGCCATCAAGGACGACGCCGGCCTTACCAGCTGTCTGAAAAGCGAGAGCCGGGTCATTTTCATTCTCTACGGCGATATCTGCAGTATCAGCGACACCGTGGAAAGGATCAAAGCCGCCGGCAAGCTGGCCATGGTCCATCTGGACCTGATCACCGGCCTGGCCTCCAAGGAGATCGCCGTGGATTTCATCCGCAAATATACCCGGGCTGACGGCATCATCACTACCAAGCCGGCCCTGATCAAACGGGCCAGGGAATTGAATATGATGACCATCCTGCGTGTCTTCATGCTGGACTCCATGGCCTATGAAAACATAGAAAAACAGATCCGGCAGGCCCGGCCCGATGTCATCGAGGTCCTGCCGGCCCTCATGCCCAAAGTCATCGGCAGGCTCTGCCGCATGACCCGCACGCCTATCATTGCCGGTGGTCTGGTCTCGGAAAAGGAGGATGTCATGGCCCTGCTGCAGGCAGGCGTCATCAGCGTCTCCAGCACCAATCAGGACATCTGGTTCATCTGAAGGTGGTGCAAAGCTGCAGAGGCGATGACAGCCACTGTTTTAACGGCATCCTTGATGTCACCGCAGCCGGCACCAAAGACAGCCGCATAAGGGATCGATGCCGGATATGGCTGCGCACTGCCGGCGGACAGACCGGTTCATACACAAAAATACTCAGGGAGACAAAAAATGATCTTTTATTTTATAAGACACGGACAAACGGAATACAATAATCGCTGGCTAATGCAGGGCTGGAGTGATATCCCCTTAAATGAAACCGGCATTGCCCAGGCTGAGAAGGCGGCCGGATATTTCCGGAAAAACGGGATCACCTTTGACAGGGTCTATGCCAGCCCCCTGTGCCGGGCCGTCAAGACCGCCTGTGTGGTCTCAGGCCTCTCACCGGAGCAGGTGGTCACCGATGAGCGGGCCAAAGAGATCCGCCTGGGTATCGTGGAGGGGCAGGATTTCCGCCAGCTCCCCCAGATCTACAAGGACCTTTTCGATAATCCGCCGGCCTATGTGACCCCGGAGGGCGGTGAAAGCATTGCCCAGGTACAGGCGCGCACCCGGAGTCTTCTGGAGGCACTCAAAGGCCTGGAGACGGCGGATAACGATCAGGAGACTGTCCTCATCGCCACCCACGGCTGCGCCCTCAGGGCCTTCCTCTCCGTCATCGAGGACACGCCGCTTCAGGATTTCTGGCGGCCGGGCCTTCGTAACTGCTGCATCGTCAAAGTCCTCCTGAAAAAGGGCATCTACACAATCGATGAGATTATTGAATCAGAGGATCAGTAAAAATCTATAAGGCAAGAAAAGGGGCCTGCCCGCGGGCAGACCCTTTTTCTATAATCCCATCCGGGTACAGACAGAGGATGCGAATCATCTGCGTCTGCCGGGATAAACAAAAAAAGCCGTGATGTCCACGACTTTTTCTGTTCAGGATTTTTTAAATCATGCAGTTGATGGGAGTTGAACCCACACGAGTGTTACCTCACTAGAACCTGAATCTAGCGCGTCTGCCATTCCGCCACAACTGCGTGCTCATTTATATTAGCAGATGGTTTTATTTTTTGCAAGTCCTTTTTTGAAATTTTTTTATTTTTTTTGTTTTTTGCTTTTTTCCTGTCATAAGACGCCGCTTGCGTTATAATAGATAGATAAAAAACAATGATGGAGGTTTTATCCTATGATCATAAAGAAACAGGTACACATCACCCCCTACGATCTGGACCGGACTCTGCACATCTATCTGCCGGAGAGCTATCGCCGGGGCCGCAAACGCTACCCTGTCATGTATATGTATGACGGCCACAATCTCTTCCGGGATGAGGATGCCACCTACGGCAAGTCCTGGGGGCTGGAATCCTACCTGGATTATATGAACACTCAGCTGATCATCGTGGGCATCGAGTGCAATCATGAAGGCAATGCCCGCCTGGCCGAGTTTTCTCCCTATGATTTCACCTTTATGGACGGAGAGCCGATCAAGGCCAGCGGCCAGATCTTCATGCAGTGGGTCGTGGAGGAATTAAAGCCCATGATCGACCATGAATTCCGCACGAAGCCCGGCCGCAGATATACCGGCATCGGCGGCAGCTCCATGGGCGGTCTCATGTCCTACTATACCATCGTCCGCCACAATGACGTCTTCTCCAGAGCCGCCTGCCTGTCCAGCGCCTTCGCCTTCTGCTATGATGAACTGAAAGGGCTGATTGAGGAGACCCCTCAGCTCCTCCCCGACACCAGGGTCTACATGAGCTGGGGCAGCAAGGAATGCGGCCGCAAGCCCGGTCTGGTCCGGTATACCTGCTCCAATCTGGAGTTCAGCCACCTGCTGACAGAGCGGGGCGCCGTCACCTACCCTTATCTACAGTCCTACGGCGGTCACTGTGAGGCCGATTGGGAAAAGCAGAACGAGCTCTACATGCCCTTCCTCTGGCCGGAGCTCTTCTAAAGATATGCGGGCAGTCCTATCTATATAGTGGAAAAATAAAACTCTATATTATAAAAGGCTCCGGATCCTCTGAGATCCGAAGCCTTTTCATTTCGCAGGCCCACCCTCACGGTGCGTCTGCCCGGCCGACATGCGGTCTGATATTTACTTATAGCTGACGCCGACACCGATGGTGCCCGGGCCGACATGGCAGGCAATATTCATGGGCAGCTTGGCGATCCGGACCTTTTTGCCCGGATAGAGCTCTGTCTCCATAAGATATTTCCAGGCGATGGCCTCCTCCTCGCAATCCACATGGGCGATATAGAGGTCCAGCTGGTCCTCACCGTATTTCTTCGCCAGGCGTTTGTAATCCTTTCTCAGGGCCTCGTCCATCTTTTTCTTGATCTTCTTGCGGCCCCGGGCCTTCTCTGTAGGCTCCAGCATACCGCCGCGGATTTCGATCATGGGCTTGATATTGAGGACATCGCCGGCCATAGCGGCCAGACCGCTGACACGGCCGCTCCGTCTCAGATAGCGGAGGGTATCCACCGTAATGAAGATGGCATTGTCCAGCTTGGACTCCAGCAGAATATCCACGATCTCCTGGGCTGTGTACTGCCCGCTGTCCGCCAGCTCCTTGGCATGGGCGGCTACGGAAGCCTGGGTCACGGAGATCCGCTGCGCGTCGACCACGAAGACCCGGCCCTCATACTCCTCGGCAGAAGCCAGAGACATGGCCGTATTGCAGCTGCCGCTTAAAGCACTGCTCATAGGGATGTGAATGATGCTGTCATATTCCTCCAGCAGCTTGTCCCACTGGTCTGTGATCTCCCCGGGAGGCAGCTGAGAGGTGGAGACGGTGATCTCCTGGTGCAGCATGTCGTAAAAGTCAGGCCAGGAGAGGGTCTCCTCCTCCCGGTATTCCTTACCATTCACGAAAAACATCATCTGATGCATATAGATTCCCAGCGCCTTAGCCTCAGCCATGGTCAGGCCGCTGGAGCTGTCCGTAACAATTGCGATTTTTTCCATAACTTATTCCCACCTTGCCCGTCCATTGTAGCACATCCACGAAACCATTTCCACCGGTTTTAAAAAACACATTCCGTGTTTTGTCGTCTGAGACTACTGCCGGATATGTCCCATACGGATGTGCTTTTGCAGGATATCGTCCGTGACCTCAAACAGGGCCTTTGAGCCCAGCTGGGTCTTGCCCTGGCGGCCGTAGACCTGAGCCGCCGTCACCTGATGATCCACCCAGTCGCCGCCCTCATTGCTGTCGTTGAGCAGCAGGGGCTGCAGATTGTCCAGAGAATGGGCAAATCTGGATTCGGGTGTCACGGCCGCCTCAAACTCATCAAAAAGTGCTGTCAGGGAAGCCTTCTGATCCTCCGGCAGCAGTGAAAAAATCCGCTCTTTGGCCGCATCCTCTCTGGCCTTCTGACTCTTCAGGCCCTCCTCATCATAGGCATAGGTATCCCCGGCATCGATCTCCACAATATCGTGGATCAGGCACATGATCATGACCCGGCCCACATCCACCGGCTCATTGGCGTGCTCCGCCAGCAGCCAGGCCATGATCGCCATATGCCAGGCATGCTCCGCGTCATTTTCATTTCTCCCGTGACCGGAGAGATGGGTCTGCCGGAAAATATTTTTCTCTTTATCGATCTCCAGCACAAAATCCAGCTGTTTTTTCAGTCTCTCATCCATCATCACACTCTCCTTCATCCGCATCTCTCTGCCGGATCCGTCCTTCCTCTGAGGTAATTTTTATATCCATTCACCACCCATAAAGGCGAAAGGCCGCTTCGGCTGGGATAAGTATAGCATTGATTCTCACGAGTCTCAAGAATGCCCGGCAGGCCGACACATCTTTTTAGTGCAGTTTTCGTCGGTATATGTTAGTATAAGTTGTTGCCGAAAACAACCCTGCCGCGCCCCGGGCATCACCGATTAAAGGATTTGCAGGGATCTCGGCAGCAAAACACAGTAAGACTGCGGGAGACATGAAGGCACAAAGTTAAAAGACCTTTGGCTGGGTCAGATTTGTAAACAAAGGACAGAAGTGAGTGATTTTATGAACCGGAAAAAATCCATGGATCCGCAAAGCCGCAGGGAGATAATCCTGGGGATGCTGGAATACAACCACATCATGAGCAGAGGCGATCTATGCGCCTATATGGACATCTCCCCCTCTACATTGTCCAGGGATCTGGAGCTTCTGCGCCGGCAGGGCATCTGCATAGAAAAAGCCCCCGGCCGGGGGCTGATCCGGATCAACCCATCGGAGGGAGGCCGCCTATGAAATTGCAGCAGCTTTACAGCCGGGTCCGGCAGGCACTGGATGCCTATCAGATGATCGAGCCCGGCGACCATATCGCCCTGGGCATCTCGGGAGGCAAGGACTCCCTGACCCTGCTCTATGCCCTGGCCGGTCTTAGAAAATTTTATCCGAAACCCTTTCGTCTGACCGCCATCACTGTAGACCTGGGCTATGAAGGCTTTGACCTGTCTTCTGTCCGGGACCTTTGCGCGCAGCTGGAGGTCGACTATGTCGTCGTCCCTACCCGAATCGCCGAGGCCGCCGAGGCCGAGGGCTGTGCCCTCTGCGCCAGACTGCGCAAGGGCGCCCTCCATGAGGCCGCCCTGTCTCTGGGCTGCAGCAAGATTGCCTATGCCCACAATCGGGATGATGTGGTGGAGACCATGCTGCTCTCCCTGATCTATGAAGGCCGCTTCTCCGCCTTCTGGCCCGTCACCCCTTTGGAAAGGACAGGTCTCACCCTGATCCGGCCCCTGATCTTTGTCTCACAGGCAGAGGCCATCGGCTTTAAAAACAAATATCATCTGCCGGTGGTCGCCAATCCCTGCACCCATGACCGGACCTCCGAGCGCAGCTATATCCGCATGCTCCTGCGGGAGATTGATCATCATGCCCCCGGCGTCCGTCAGCGCATGATGACCGCCATCACCGACGGCACCCTGCCCCACTGGCAGCGGCAGGATTCCTAAACCATAATAGGCATCAATCGGCCTTGATCTCGTCCGTCTCAATGATAAAGCGCACGCTGCCGCTGCAGTCGTCGGCCAGACCTGAGAAATTCGTATACTCAGCATCGGCCTGACGGACCGCTTTCAGTCTGCGGATGACATTGGCCAGGTCGTCGCCGGCCAGATCGCCCAGCTCCTGAATGCCCTCACTGTCAAACTCGGCATAGCCGTCCGCAAGCTCCTGCACGCCCGAGGCAAAGGTGCTCATGGCCTCATCCAGACTGTCACCGGCCAAAGCAATATCCCCGGCACTGCTGCTGATCTGAGAGGATACACCATAGATAGCGGAAATACCGCCGGCCAGAGCATCCACGCCCTGAGCCACGCCGCTGCCGGCCTCAGCCAGCTGGTCCACGGCTGCCTGAAGGGCGGCCAGGCTCTCCCCGGTTCCGGCAGCCTGACTGTCCAGAGCGGCTAAGGCATTGCTGATCACGCCCATCTGGGCCGTCAGATCCTCTGCCGCCCCGCTGAGGGCCGCAGTATCCGGCAGAGATACACTGCTCAGGGC
>R11__coassemble_1502_pt1 | contig 13032 bp, 10 predicted proteins | sample R11__metabat2_low_PE_030 | metagenome-assembled genome bin R11 | reverse complement strand
TAAAATTTTCATATATTAAAGGAACGCAACGGCGGAGCGTTCCTTTTAATTGTTTGCACACGATGGGTATGCAGTAACTTACGGAAGCGGAAAGCCACAGCCGGCTGTGAACCGCTGCCAATCCCGGAAGCGGGATTTAAAAACAGGCCGGGATTAACCCATATAAGCTTTTAAGAGCTCGGCCTTGTCGGTCTGCTCCCATGGCAGATTCAGATCATCTCTGCCGAAGTGGCCATAGGCGGAGGTTGGCTGATAGATCGGTCTGCGCAGATCCAGCATCTTGATGATGCCGGCCGGACGCAGGTCAAAGTTCTCTCTGACAATCTCGGTGATCTTCTGGTCGGAGAGCTTGCCGGTGCCGAAGGTATCTACCATGACAGAGGTCGGCTGAGCGACACCGATGGCGTAAGAAAGCTGGATCTCGCACTTTCTGGCCAGGCCGGAAGCGACGATATTTTTGGCGACATAACGGGCCGCATAGGCTGCGGAACGGTCGACCTTGGTGCAGTCCTTACCGGAGAAAGCACCGCCGCCGTGACGGGCATAGCCGCCGTAGGTGTCGACGATGATCTTACGGCCTGTAAGACCGGCATCACCGTGAGGACCGCCGATGACGAAACGGCCGGTAGGATTGATAAAGAACTTGGTATTCTCATCGACCAGCTCAGCAGGCAGGATCGGATCAAAGACATACTTTTTGATATCCTCGTGAATCTGCTCCTGGGTGACATCTTCGTCATGCTGTGTAGAGCAGACAACAGCCTCCAGGCGGACCGGCTTGCCGGCTTCATCATACTCGACAGAGACCTGGGTCTTGCCGTCCGGACGCAGATAGGAGAGGGTGCCGTCCTTTCTGACCTTGGTCAGCTGCAGGGCCAGCTTGTGGGCCAGAGAGATCGGATAAGGCATCAGCTCGGGGGTCTCATCGGTAGCATAGCCGAACATCATACCCTGGTCGCCGGCGCCGATGGCCTCGATCTCCTCATCGGACATCTTGTTTTCCTTAGCTTCAAGGGCCTTATCGACACCCATGGCGATATCCGCGGACTGCTGATCCAGGGCGACCATGACAGCGCAGGTATTGCCGTCAAAGCCGGTCTTTGCGTCATTGTAGCCGATCTCATTGACCGTGCGGCGGACGATGGCCGGGATATCCAGCTGGGCTTTGGTGGTAATCTCACCGGTCACAAGAATAAAACCGGTGCAGGCCGCGGTCTCGCAGGCGACGCGGCTCATAGGATCCTGGGCCATGCAGGCATCCAGGATGGCATCAGAGATGGCATCGCAGACTTTGTCCGGATGGCCCTCTGTGACGGATTCGGAAGTAAATAATAACTTTTCCATGTCATACTCCTTTTGGTTTGGAATTTCTCCGGCGATGAATCAAGTAAAAAAGCCCGCTTAAAGCGGACCTGATCATTTCATCAAATCCTCTCATTGTTCGATGTAACTCGCTCAGGTTGGCACCTTCCCTGACGGGGGTTGCCGCAATATCACAGATCCTTGGTCTCCATTGCTCTGAATAAGAGAAATTGTCAATATAGAATTAAATGGTCAGACGAGAGTCAGACCGCCGGCGGAGCCTGTCGCAGGACAGGACCGGTGCGTCTGAGACTGACCGTTTGATAGGATACATGAAAAGCGGGATACTGTCAATAGTCTTTGAGGCTACAAAAAGCCTTTAGTGTCGCAATGCGGCCCTGATGAGAAATTTTTGTTTTATTTAAAGGAGACATTGAACGAAAGCGGCGGTTTAAGCGGATTTTGAAGGACGCCTGAATTTTTGTTATAGAATTTTAAAAATTTTATAATATTTTCATAGGAAGCGTCCCTGTAAATATGATAGACTATAAAGATAGATACCGATACTTCGAAAACAGGAGTTATGGAAATGAAATTATCGACGCGGTTAAAGCTCTCTTATGTGGGCGTTTTTGTACTGCCGGTGCTGCTGATCCTCCTTTGCTTTGTGGGGATCCTCCGCTTCACCGTCAGCTCTATGCAGGCCAAATACGATCTGGATAATGCCAGCTATGAAATGGTTTTTGATCCCAGCAGGATTCTGGGCCATGTGGCCTCCTCTGTGACGGAGGAGCTCCATGAGACCATCGCCGGGGACGTGGACCGGCTGGAGGATGAGGCCTATCTGGCGGATGTCGCGGAGCGCCTCTCCCAGAGCCGCACCTATCTGATCGTCATAGAGGACGGGCAGACCCTTTACGATAACCTGCCGGAGGATTATCCCGAGATCGCCGCTGAGGGCGCCTCCGAGGACGGCGGCAGTATCTATATGCTGGAGGAGCTGCCCTTCCACATTCAGCAGATTAGCTTTACCTATTCCGACGGTGCGGAGGGACAGATCCTGCTGCTGACGGATGTGGATGAGCTGATGCAGCAGTCCGGACAGCTGGCCCTGAGGATGGTCCTGCTGGCCCTGGTCATTCTCTTTCTGGGCAGCGCACTCATGCTCAACTGGGTCTACGGCGGCATCGTCCGGCCCATCAATAATCTCAAAAAGGCCGCGGAGAATATCACGGAGGGCAACCTTAATTATTCCGTGACGGCGGAGAGTGATGATGAGATCGGCGAGCTCTGCACGGCCTTTGAGCAGATGCGGCTGAAGCTGAAGGGGCAGATCGAGCGGAATATCCAGTCCGAAAAGGAGAGCAAGGAGTTGATCAGCAACATTTCCCATGACCTGAAGACCCCGATGACCTCGATCAAGGGCTATGTAGAGGGCCTTCTGGACGGCATCGCCGACACGCCGGAAAAGCAGGAAAAATACCTGCGGACCATTTACAACAAGGTCAATGATATGAACAGTCTGATCGAGGAGCTCTTCCTCTACGCCAAGCTGGATTCCAATGCCGTGACCTATCAGTTTGCCAAGCTGCCGCTGGATGCCTATTTCCAGGACTGCGTGGACGAGATCGGTCTGGATCTGGAGGCCCAGGGCGTGGATTTCGGCTATTATAATTATGTAGACAGGGAGACCATGATCATTGCGGACCCGGAGCAGCTCAAGCGGGTCATCAACAACATCATCGGCAACTCTATCAAATATGCCTGCCCGGACAGAAAGCTTTCCATCAGCCTGCGTCTGATGGAGGAGGCCGAGTATGTCAAGGTGGAGATCGAGGATAATGGCAGAGGCATTGCCCGCAAGGAGCTGCCGCTGATCTTTGACCGGCTTTACCGTACGGATGCCTCCCGCAATTCCAGCAAGGGCGGCAGCGGCCTGGGACTTTCCATCGCCAGGAAGATCATCGAGGAGCACGGGGGCAAGATCTGGGCCCAGAGCACCGAGGGTCAGGGGACGACCATGTGCTTTGTCTTAAGAAAATATAAGGAAAAAACCGCCGCTGAGTAAGCGAATAACCAGAGTATATACCCGGCGAAAAGGGATAAGAGGAGAAGTGATAAAATGAGCAATAATAAGATTCTGATCATTGAAGACGAGGTAGCGATCGCGGAGCTTGAAAAGGATTACCTGGAGCTCAGCGGCTTTGAGGTATCGATCGAGCATACAGGTGACGCAGGCCTTAAGGCAGCCCTGGGCAGTGATTTTAATCTGATCATCCTGGACCTGATGCTGCCCAATATGGACGGCTTTGAGATCTGCAAGCGGGTCCGTGAAAAGAAAAACACCCCCATCATCATGGTTTCCGCCAAAAAAGAGGACATCGATAAGATCCGCGGTCTGAGCCTGGGCTCCGATGATTATATGACCAAGCCCTTCAGTCCCAGTGAGCTGGTGGCCAGAGTCAAGGCACACCTGGCCAGATATGAGCGGCTGGTAGGCAGCAGCGCCCACCAGAATGAGATCGTGGAGATCCGGGGCATCAAGATCGACAAGACTGCCAGAAGGGTCTATGTCAATGGTGAGGAAAAGGCCTTTACCACCAAGGAATTTGACCTTCTGACCTTCCTGGCCGAGAATCCCAACCACGTCTTCTCCAAGGAAGAGCTCTTTAATAAGATCTGGGATATGGAATCCATCGGCGATATCGCTACCGTGACCGTCCATATCAAAAAGATCCGTGAAAAGATCGAGCTGAATACCTCCAAGCCGCAGTACATTGAGACCATCTGGGGCGTAGGCTACCGCTTCAAAATCTGATGACCGGACATCCGGCAGGGGGAAGAGATGTCTTATTTATGCCTGGTCGCCGGCCGCCGGGGGGCCGTGATCGCCTCTGACAGCAGGTTGACCTTTAACTATCGCGGAAAGGACAGGGCCCATCCCATGGATCACCGGCGAAAGGTCTTTACGGCCGACCATGGCCGGATCCTCTATGGCCTGGCCGGGGCTTCCTGTCAGGGCCTTCTGGATATGCAGCCGGCGCTGGCCGCCATCTTTCATTTGCCGGGGCTGACCCTGGAGGCACGGCTTTTGAAGGCTATCTGCTGCGGCGAGTACCTGACGGGAAAGGCTTTTAAAGCCTCTTCCTATCAGAGAGACAGCCTGCAGACTCTCTTTTACGCCGCCTGTGCTGAGGGCGGGCAGCCGGAGGTCGGTTATATCGATATTAAAAACGGACGGCTGCTTCGCTGGGAGCGGTGCAGGATTCCCTGTATGCTGCAGGCGGGCTCCAATGCGGACCGGCTGGACTTTGGGAATTTTGTGCGGCCGGCGGCGGATGCGGATCTTAAGACCATGAGCGCAAAGGCCGAAAAGCGGGTCCTGGAGGCCATCGCCTTTGACAGGCAGGCCGCGGCGGCCGATCCGGCCTATCAGGCCCGGGTCGGGGGCAGCGTCCGGATGGTGACATTGGCTTTTGCGCAGGCTCCGGCGCAGAGGTCCTGACGTGCCCTGTTATTTGGGGCAGCGCTTCGGAGCATTTAAGTCCGTCGGAGATCGGATTCCCGATGAGACGAATTTATCATAGGAAAAATATATTATAGGAAAAAGATACAGAGGAACAGATAATCATGAGTAAAGAACCACAGTTTCAGACCATCGGCCTTGTCAAGGAGCTGCCGGTCTTTTCGGTCAATTCCAAGGGCGGGACCTACGTCCGTTTTATGATCCGGCCCATTGTGGCGCCGGCCATCGAATCCGTGGATACCAGTGAGATCATGGTCTACTATGACGGGACAGCCATGCTGCCGCTGATCCGGCAGTTGCAGGTCGGGGATGCCATCGGCGTCACCAAAGGCATGATGACCATTATGAGGAAAAAAGTGACAGTAAAAGCCCCGGTGATGCATCCGGAGACCTATAAGGATGTGCTCTGTGCTGTGCCGGAGGAGATCGTGAGGTTAGGTAAAGATGGCAGTATTCTCTAAATGGATCAGGAAGGAACGTCAGGTGAAGACCGCGGCGCTTGGCCTTAGCCTGACCCTGCTCCTTACCGGACTCTGTCCCGGAGCCGTCTATGCCATGGGGACGGAGAGCACGGAAAGCGCGGTGGTGACACAGGCGCAGATTCCGGAAACAGAGGAGACGACCGCCGCGGCAGTTTCCGAAGGGGCCTCTCTTACGGCAGAGACACTGACAGAGACAGAAGCGGCAGGGACTGACAGAAGCGCTGCGGAGACGGCTGAGGCAGATACGCAGACCATCCGGGAGACTACAGCGGAGACGGCAGCTTCAGATGGGACAGCAGAGAATGGCAGCGCTGCAGCTTCGGATGATACGCCGGAGAGAAATACCGATCCGGTTTCCGATGCAGCCGGGGATGCGGCTGTAGACCGGTCGGCTCCGGCAGAGGATGAGACCGGCGATATCCTTGCCCAGCAGACGCTGGACGCGGACGAAGAGGATGAGGCGCAGGCCCAGCTTCTGGAGGATTTTGTGACCCGGCTTTACCGGGTCTGCCTGGACAGGGAGCCGGATGCTAAGGGCCTGGCCGGCTGCGTCAGCCAGCTGGAGGCGGGCACCAAGACCGGTGTGCAGGTAGCCTCCGGCTTTATCTTCAGCACCGAGTTCAAGAATAAAAATTACTGCAATGCCTGTTATGTAGAGCATCTTTATAATGCTTTCCTGGGCAGGGCTTCCGACAGCGCCGGCAAGGCCAATTGGACGGCAAAGCTGGCCGGCGGCGCCACCAGAGAAGAAATCTTCAACGGCTTCGCCATGAGTACGGAATTTTTTAATATCTGTGCCAGGGCAGGCATCCTGCGGGGACAGAGGATCAGTCTGCCTTCGGGCACCGGCACGGTCCAGACCGCGGCCTGTGCAGCCTGCGGGACGGTGGACCTTCTGGAGAGCAGCGATGTAGATGTGGCATCCGTGAAAGCCTTTGTGACCCGGCTCTACCAGGTCTGTCTGGACCGCACGCCGGACGAATCTGGTCTTAATAACTGGGTCAACAAGCTAGTCCTCGGTACCATGACCGGCTACGAGGTCGCCCGGGGCTTTTTCTTCAGTGATGAATTTAAGAACAAGGACTATTCCGACGATGTTTACCTGGATTATCTTTATAAGGGGCTTTTTGACAGAAAGGCCGATACCGCCGGCAAAAAGGGCTGGCAGCAGTATCTGGATGCCGGGGCTTCCCGGATGCAGATCTTCCGGGGCTTTATCGGCAGCACCGAGTATCAGAATATGTGTACCTCCTACGGCATCGATCCCGGATCGGCCCAGGTCGGCGGCAGCTGCTTCCATCAGTTTGACTACGGCACCATTGCCGGCGTCAATATCTCCAACAGCGGCTGCGGTCCGGTAGCCTTCGCTTCGGCCATGAGTGCCTATGATGCGTCCATCGAGCCGGTTAGTGTCTGCACCACGACCAAGGCACTTCTGGGGGAAGGCTTTGCCGATTACGGTATGACCAGAGCCGGGGCCACGCAGCTGGGTCAGTATTACGGCTATACCCAGGTCTATTATGCGGCCGATGAGCACACCGGCAAATATACCGAGGAGGCCCTGGCAGCCTTCCGCACACGGATCGATAACGGCAAAAAGACCTTCATGATCCTGCTGGTGGTCGGTCAGAGCAGCGGCGCGCCCTCCAATCTCTGGACCTACAATGGTCACTTCATTGCCGTGGTGGATTACCGGGTACAAAAGGACGGAACCGTAGAATATCTGATCAGAAATCCCAATAAGCGGGACTGTGGCTGGCATACGGCGGCAGATATCAATCTCTATACCAATGTTTATTATGTCTTTTCCAAATAGGACATTGCCGGATTAGATTATTATCAAATAGGTCATTGTCCGATAGGGTTATAAATAAGACCCTTGTCGGAAAAGATGATCGCCGGATGGGATCAATGTGCCGTGAGGCTCGCCCGGGATATTATAGAAGCGTAGTGTGAATTTTATGGATGATGTAAAGATTTTATATGAAGATAAGCACCTGATCGTGGTCGTCAAGCCGGCGGGCATGCCCTCCCAGGAGGAGAGATCCCAGACCATGGATATGGTCAGCTGGCTGAAAAATTATCTGGTCAGGGAGGGAAAGGTCAGCGGACAGCCCTATATCGGGGTGGTCCACCGGCTGGACCGGCCGGTGGGCGGCGTCATGGTCTACGCCAAAAGCAAGGAGGCCGCGGCCAGGCTCAGCGCCCAGGTGCAGGACCGTCAGATGACCAAGGAATATCTGGCGGTGCTGACGTGGCTGCCGGGCAAAAAAAGCGGCACCCTGACGGATTATCTGGCGGCGGACCCCGGGACCAACCGGACCATCGTCACCGACGCAAAGACCAAAGGTGCCAAAAAGGCCCAGCTGGAATATAAGATACTGCACTCCCGCTACAGCGGCGGGCAGCAGACGGTGCTGGCCCAGATCCGGCTCATCACCGGCCGGCATCATCAGATCCGGGTCCAGATGGCCCATGCCGGCGCCGGACTCTGGGGAGATACCAAATACAATCCCGACTTTGTGGGCCGGGAGGGCTGGTATGATCTGGCCCTGTTTTCAAACCACCTGTCCTTCATCCATCCCTTCACAAAAAAACAGATGGATTTCCAGGCGGAGCCGGGGCATGAGATCACCGACCACCTGTAAAGACGGACAGTCTGCGGCGGCAAATGGTCTGTAGTGACAGATCGCCGATGGCGACAGATTGGCTGCATATCAGGTATACATGTCGGCAGACACCAGATACAAAAATGAATAAGAGACAGGAAAAGCAGGCTTAGCGCCTGCTTTTTCTGATGGACCGGTAATCGATGCCCAGCTTGTCCAGTTTTTTATAGATGCCGGAGATATGGAGGCCGGTCAGGGCGGAGATGGCAGAGATATTGCCGCCGGTGCGCTCAATCAGCTCGGTGAAATAGATCTTCTCGCAATGCTCCAGGAAAACCTTATGCTGCATATCAAAGCCGGCCCCGGCGGGCAGTCCAATCTGCAGGGCGGCCGCTTCGGCGGAGGAGTCCGGCGGCGTATGAGCGCCCTCCATAGGATAGCCGGGCAGGGAAGCTCCGCCGCCCGGCAGGGCATCGGAGGCCAGACCGCCGCCGGTGATACAGTAGCGGCGGATGACATTTTTGAGCTCCCGGACATTGCCGGGCCAGGCGTAGCCCTCCAGCATGTGGATATAATTTTTGGGCATGACCACATCCCGGCCGTATTTCTGATTGTAGATATTCAGGTAGTAGGCAGCCAGAGGGGCAATATCTTCCGGACGCTGTCTGAGCGGCGTCAGGGTAATGGAGAAGCTGGCCAGACGGTAGTAGAGATCCTTGCGGAAGGTCCCCTCCCGGACCATTTCGGCCAGGTCCCTGTTGGTGGTAGCGATGATCCGGATATTCAGGGGCTGCTTTTGCCGGTTGCTCCGGCAGCGGAACTCTTTGGCCTCCAGGACTCTCAGCAGCTTTGGCTGGACGGAGAGCGGCAGTTCGCTGATCTCATCCAGGAAAATAGTGCCGCCGTTGGCCAGCTCCAGGAGCCCCATACTCCCGGTGCTTTCGGGATCTGCGTCGGGCTGATCGGAAAGGCTGCGTGAGGCGGCTCCCGCCCCGCCCCGGCTCCGGTCATAGCCGGAAAATTCCGCTTCCAGCATCTCCTCCGGGAAGGTAGCGCAGTTGATAGGCAGCAGGATCTGGTTCCGGCGCAGGCTGTTCTGATGGATAAAACGGGCCAGCAGCTCTTTGCCCGTGCCGGATTCTCCGCAGAGGATGACATTAGTATCCGTGGCCGCGATCTGCCGGGCAAATTCAAAGGTCATGCGGCTCTGGGGACTCTCGGCGATAAACTCCAGGGAAGCGCCGGGCAGGGCGGAGTTGAACATAGGCGCCAGCTGCTTTTTATAATTATTTTCCATCTCCGCATAGTAGGCCTGGGAGGTACGCTCATCCTGGCTGAAGGCAATGACCCGCACCAGCGCACCGCTCTCATCCCGGATGGGCTTGGCATAGGCGTAGATGCCTCTGGGACTTGTACCTCTGGCATAGAGAAAACTCCTGGCCTCCGCTTCCGTGGAAAGACATTTGAGGATGACGGAATTGGTCAGGACTCCCTGGGCCACCAGGTCCGTCATGGTCATGCCTACCAGGGCTTCTCTGGGATGGCCGAGGAACTGGGCGCTGCCCTCGGAGCAGCTGAGGATGCGGCCGTCCCGGTCCGCGATAATGATGCTGCCGTCGTAAAAACGGTAAACATCCTCCAGAAAGAGGTCTGCAGATGCCTCCTGATCCGGGCTAGCGGCAGCCTTTGTAAGGCCTGCATTTTCTGTCCGGCCCGGTATAAGTGTATTGTCGCCGTTTCCCGGGAAAGCTGTTTTATGTGCGTTTCCTGTATTATTTGTGTTTGGCAAGGGCATCCTCCTGACTCCGGGAAAGAATCCACCGGAATATTTTTTAACAAAGGTTATAGGGTTTATAACCTGATTCTATAGCATTATTCAAGACTATCATAACCGAAAAATAGATAAAAATCGAGTATTTTTATAAAAAAATAGAAAAGTAGAAAATTATAGAATAAAGATTGATAAAAGTATAACTTTTGACAGAGGGCCAAAATGGCAGCTTTTTCCTTTTTCCTGTCATATTTGCACAAGGAAAGGGGCTTTAAATGGGTGAAAATATAAAATTCTGTAATATTTTTTTGACAAAATATTGTAATTGTCCATGGAAATGCGTATAATGGTAATCGGAGATAGTTCGATGTATCTCAAACTATATATTGTTCTATTTATAAGGAGGAAAAAGGGTATGAGCAAAGTAATTTCCATGGATCAGGCTATCGCTATGATCCCGGATGGCGCATGTGTCGCTACATCAGGTATTGCATTAAATGGTTTCCCAGAGGATATCATTGCTGCAATCGAGGAGTCCTTCCTGGCTACAGGTAAGCCTTGCAAGCTGAACATGATTCATGCTGCAGGTCAGGGCGCCTGGGATGACGAGCATGGTTATCAGCATCTGGCACATGAGGGCCTGATCGAGTCCACCATCGCCGGCCATCTTGGCACATCCAAGAAGTACGGCACCATGGCTGAGCAGAACAAGATCAAAGCATGGAACATGCCACAGGGTATTGTAGATGATATGTTCCACGCTACACTGAAGGGTATGCCCGGTCACATCACCAAGCTTGGTCTGAAGACATTCGTAGATCCTCGTCTTGAGGGCGGCCGCTGCAACTCCATCACCACAGAGGATATCGTTAAGGTTATCGAGATCGATGGCGAAGAGTACCTTATGTACAAGGCTCCGAAGATCGACATCGCTCTGATCAAAGGTACAACCGCTGATAAGTTCGGCAACATCTCCCTGGAAGAGGAGCCGCTGCCGGTTGATATGAGACTTATCGCTATGGCTACAAGAGCCTGCGGCGGTAAGATCATCTGCCAGGTTAAGTATACCTGCGAGCGTCTGATGACAGACAAGGTTGCTATCCCTGGTATCTTCATCGATGCTGTTGTTGTCACAAGAGATGCTGAGAAGTATCATCGTCAGACAGCTGCTGTATTCTATGATCCATCCATTTCCGGTCATACATTCATTCCTACCGACGCTGTAGCAAGAATTCCGCTGGATGCCAAGAAGGTTATCGCTCGTCGTTCCACTATGGAGCTGAAGCCGGGCGCAATCATCAACCTTGGTGTTGGTGCTCCTGAGAAGGTTGCTAACGTTGCAGCTGAGGAAGGCTGTGCGGATCTGATCACCATGACTTCCGAGTCCGGTGCTGTTGCAGGTGTTCCGATGGGCGGCAAGTCCTTCGGTGCTGTTCAGAACGCTTGGGGCGTTATCGAAGAGCTGACACAGTTCGACTTCTACGATGGCGGCGGTCTTGATGTTACATTCCTTGGCCTTGCTGAGGCTGATGAGAAGGGTAACGTTAACGTTTCCCATTTCGGCACCAGCGTTACAGGCTGCGGCGGTTTCATCAACATTTCCCAGACAACACCTGTTCTGGTATACTGCGGTACCTTCACAGCCGGCGGTCTGAAGGAGAGATTCGAGGACGGCAGACTTTACATCGATAAGGAAGGTAAGAATAAGAAGTTCCTTAAGAGCGTTCAGCAGATCACATTCTCCGCTGATTTCGCTAACGAGACAGGCCAGAAGGTTATCTATGTTACAGAGCGTGCTGTCTTCCAGCTTGTTCCGGAAGGCCTTAAGCTCATCGAGATCGCTCCTGGTGCAGACCTTCAGAAGGACATCCTGGATCAGATGGAGTTCGCTCCGATCATCCCGGAGGGCGGCCCGGCTCTTATGGATGCCAAGTTCTTCATGGAAGACAACTTCGGCCTCTATGATGTCATGATGGCTAAATAATTATTTCTGATCTTTTATAAAGTCAGACCTTATCTGCCGGACCGGTCCGCCGGTCCGGCAGTTTTTATGATACAGGGAATCGAGGCTTTTGCAGCCTGATGGGAGCGAAGCGGAATCACCCATATTGCTTCGTACTGCCAGGAGAGTCGCTCACACTGAGTGAGGGCCTGTCCTGATGGAATACCAAGAACTCATTTTTAAGGAGGAAAAAGAAATGGGATACATTTTAAGTGAAGAATCCAAGGAACTCGTCAAAGCTGCAAAGCAGTTTGCAGAGGGCAGATTAAAGCCGGTTGTTGCTGAGTGCGATCGTACAGGCGAGCCTCCGATGGATGTCTATAAGGAAGCTTTTGATCTGGGCTACAACCTTCTGGAGGTTCCGGAAGAGTACGGCGGTCTTGGTCTTGACTACTATACCGTATGCGCAATTTACGAAGAGTTCGCAAAGGTAGACCTGGGCTTCTGCTCCAGCCTTGCCGCTGCAGGCCTTGCTTTAAAGCCGGTCATCAAGAACGGTACACCTGAGCAGATCCAGTACTTCGCTGATTTCCTGACAGGCGCAAAGGGCAACGGCTGGTCCGCATTCGCTCTGACCGAGCCTGATGCCGGTTCCGATGCTGCCAACTCCAAGGTTACAGCTGTCAGAGACGGTGATGAGTTCGTCATCAACGGCAGAAAGTGCTTCTGCACCAACGCCGGCTTCGCCAGCATCTTCGTCGTCTTCGCTGTTACCGATAAGAGCGCAGGCGTCAAGGGCCTTTCCGCTTTCATCGTAGAGGCTGACAGACCGGGTCTCTCCATCGGCAAGGAAGAGGACAAGATGGGTATCCGTCTCTCCAACACCACCGACGTTGTTTTCGACGATGTCCGTATCCCGGCTAAGAACATGCTCGGCAAGGAGGGCAAGGGCTTCAAGTATGCTATGGAGACACTGGATCTGGCAAGACCTGTTGTCGCTGCTATGGCTGTCGGTCTTTCCCAGAGATGTATCGAGGAGTCCGTATCCTATACTAAGGCTCGTATCACCTTTGGCAAGCCGGTCATCAAGAACCAGGTCACACAGTTCAAGCTGGCTGACATGGAGATCAAGACAGAGGCTGCAAGAGCCTGCGTCATCAACTGCTTCAACCACTACTATGCAGGTCTGCCATTCGGCGAGCAGGCTGCTATTGCTAAGTGCTTCGCAGGCGATGTGGCTGTAGAGAATGCTCTTGAGGCTATCCAGATGCACGGCGGCTACGGCTACTCCAGAGAGTATCCTGTAGAGAAACTCCTTCGCGATGCCAAGATCCTTCAGATCTATGAGGGCACCAACGAAGTCCAGAGAATCGTCGTTGCAGGCAACGTTTGCAGATAAT
>R11__coassemble_1498_pt1 | contig 13068 bp, 9 predicted proteins | sample R11__metabat2_low_PE_030 | metagenome-assembled genome bin R11 | reverse complement strand
TTCCAAATGAGTGCAAAAGTATGTATCATTATGGGCAGTGATTCCGACCTTCCTGTCATGAAAGGTGCTCCTTCCATGCTGGAGGAGCTGGGAATCGAATATGAGCTGACCATCTGTTCAGCCCACAGAACCCCTGAGCGTCTGGCCAAGATCGTCAGTACCGCTGAGGAGAGAGGCATTCAGGTCATCATCGCGGCCGCCGGCGGCGCAGCCCATCTGGCAGGCGTATGCGCATCCAAGACGGTCCTGCCGGTCATCGGTGTGCCTATGTCCTCCAAGACACTGGATGGTATGGATGCCCTTTTATCCACAGTACAGATGCCTCCGGGGATTCCGGTAGCGACGGTCGGTATCGGTGCCGCTAAAAATGCGGCTCTTATGGCGGCCAAAATGATCGCCCTCGGCGATGCCAAGGTCCGGGACGCACTGAAGGCCTATACACAGGAGATGGCGGACGGTGTCGACAAAAAGGCCACAAAGATCGAAGCCATCGGTTACAAGGCCTATCTCGAGCAGATGTAGCACAAGGCCGATCTCGAGCAGATGTAGCACATGGCCTATCTCGAGCAGATGCAGCACAAGGCCAATCTCGAGCAGATGCAGCGGATCCTGTCCATTGGACACTGCATTAGGCAGCGATAATCGCTTTACGAGGCTGCGCAGCGATTTTGTAAGGAAGACGAAAAAGAGCAGATTCCGCGCTGCGGCAGAACGCCGCTGCGGAGATGACGGAGGAATTCAATATGGATTATAAAAATGCGGGTGTAGATATCGAAGCCGGATATGAGTCCGTAGAGCTGATGAAAAAGTTTGTAAAGGGGACCATGCGTCCTGAGGTCATGGGAGGCCTGGGCGGCTTTTCCGGCGCTTTCTCTATGAGCGCTATCAAGGAGATGGAAGAGCCCGTACTCCTTTCCGGTACCGATGGTGTCGGCACCAAGATCAAGCTGGCTTTCCTGATGGACAAGCATGATACCGTAGGTATCGACTGTGTGGCTATGTGCGTCAATGATGTGGCCTGTGCCGGCGGAGAGCCTTTATTCTTCCTGGATTACATTGCCTGCGGCAAAAACTATCCGGAAAAGATTGCTACCATCGTCTCCGGTGTCGCTGAAGGCTGCAAGCAGGCCGGTGCGGCCCTGATCGGCGGCGAGACCGCGGAGCATCCGGGCCTTATGCCTGAGGATGAGTACGATCTGGCCGGCTTTGCAGTCGGTATCGTTGATAAAAAGGATCTTATCACCGGTGAGCATTTAAAGGCCGGCGATGCTCTGATCGGTATCGCTTCCTCCGGTGTCCACAGCAACGGTTTTTCTCTGGTCCGCAAGGTTTTCGAGATGAGCGAGGCTTCTTTAAATACCTACTATGAGGAGCTGGGGACCACCCTTGGCGAGGCCCTGATCGTGCCGACCAGGATCTATGTCAAGGCCTTAAAGGCTGTCAAGGACGGCGGCGTGACCATTAAGGGCTGCAGCCATATTACCGGCGGCGGCTTCTATGAGAACATTCCGCGTATGCTGCCGGAGGGCGTCCGTGCCGTGGTCAGAAAGGACAGCTATGAGGTACCGGCCATCTTTAAGCTGCTGGCAAAGAAGGGCGATATCGCCGAGCAGATGATGTACAATACCTACAACATGGGTCTTGGTATGATCCTGGGCGTGGATGCCGCGGATGCAGACAAGACCATCGAGCTTTTAAAGGCAGCCGGCGAGCAGGCTTACCTGGTCGGTGAGCTGGTGGCCGGTGAGAAGGGTGTCACATTATGTTAAAGGCAGCGGTACTGGTTTCCGGCGGCGGCACCAATCTGCAGGCGATCATTGACTGCATTGCGGACGGCCGCATTACCGACACAAAGATCGAGATCGTCATCAGCAACAATCCGGGCGCTTATGCCCTGGAGAGAGCGGCCAAAGCCGGTATTGACAATCTCTGTATTTCCCCGAAAAGCTATGAGAGCAGAGCCCTCTTTAATAAGGCCCTGCTGGATTGCCTGATCAGCCGGGAGGTGGATCTCATTGTCCTGGCCGGTTTCCTGGTGGTGATCCCGGAGGAGATGATCCGCACCTTCCGCAACCGTATCATCAATATCCATCCGTCCCTGATTCCGTCCTTCTGCGGTACAGGCTATTATGGTCTCCATGTCCATGAGGCAGCCCTGGCCAGAGGCGTAAAGGTGAGCGGTGCTACGGTCCATTTCGTAGATGAGGGTACCGATACGGGCCCGATCATCCTGCAAAAGCCCGTAGCAGTGGAGGATGGCGATACACCCCAGATCCTGCAGAGAAGGATCATGGAGCAGGCTGAGTGGCAGATCCTGCCCCGGGCCATCGATTTGATCGCCCACGGCAAGGTTGTGGTAGAGGACGGCAGAGTTCGTATCCTGCCGTAAGACAGGCGGGTCAGCAGGCCTGCATCCTTGTTTTTGATCATCAGCGCCCGGCAGGCATAGGATACCTGCATATCCGGGGGTAATGATCCGGCGGACCTTTGCCTGCAGCAGGAGAGTATGCGCAAAGGTGCGAATATGCTTAATATTTCCGTTTAGATAAAGACCTATGCGGCAGGCCTTGGGCCCGGACCGCGGATTGGAGTATAGATATGAAGATTTTAGTCGTCGGCAGCGGCGGCCGTGAGCATGCGATCGTATGGAAGCTTGCTCAGAGCCCCCTGGCCGAAAAGATCTACTGTGCGCCGGGCAATGCCGGCATTGATGCTATGGAGAAGGCCGAGTGCGTCGCCATCGGCGCCATGGAATTTGATAAAATGGCCGATTTCGCCCAGGAAAAGGGCATTGATCTGACGGTCATCGGCATGGATGATCCCCTGGTCGGCGGTATTGTGGACGCCTTTGAGGCCAGAGGCCTGCGGGTCTTCGGTCCCAGAAAAAATGCGGCCATCATCGAAGGCTCCAAGGCATTTTCCAAGGATCTGATGAAAAAATACGGCATTCCTACCGCAGCCTATGAGAATTTTACGGATGCGGAGAAGGCCCTTGCCTATCTGGAGACCGCAAAGTTCCCGATCGTCTTAAAGGCCGATGGTCTGGCTCTGGGCAAAGGCGTGCTGATCTGTGAAAATCTCGAGGAAGCCAGAGCCGGTGTGCGCGAGATCATGGAGGATAAAAAGTTCGGCAGTGCCGGCAATACCATGGTCATTGAAGAGTTTATGACCGGCCGTGAGGTCTCTGCCCTTTGCTTCTGCGACGGCACTCATATTGTACCGATGACCTCCGCTCAGGACCATAAGCGGGCATTGGATGGCGATCAGGGCCTCAATACCGGCGGTATGGGTACCTTTTCACCGAGCCCCTTCTATACCAAAGAGGTGGATGCCTACTGTATGGAGCACATCTACAAGCCGACCATGGCCGCAATGAAGGCGGAGGGCAGAGATTTTGTGGGCATCCTTTTCGTCGGTCTGATGCTGACAGCAGATGGCCCTAAGGTCCTGGAGTACAACTGCCGTTTCGGTGATCCCGAGACCCAGGTAGTCCTGCCCCGTATGAAGACCGATCTGGTGGAGATGTTTGAGGCCTGCATCGACGGCCGTCTGCCGGAGATGGATCTGCAGTTTGAGGATAATGCCGCGGTCTGTGTCGTCCTGGCTTCCCAGGGCTACCCCGTCTCCTATGAGAAGGGTTATCCGATCACCGGCTTTGAGAGGTTTGATGCCGATCAGGGCTATTACTGCTTCCACGCCGGCACCAAAGCCACAGAGAAGGGCATTGTCACCAATGGCGGCCGTGTCCTGGGCATCACAGCCAAGGGCGAGACCCTGCAGCAGGCCAGAGCCAATGCTTATGCGGCCACAGAGTGGATCTCCTTTGACAACAAGTACATGCGCCATGATATCGGCAAGGCCATTGACGAGGCATAGAAGATAAATGAATACAAAAAGACTTTTTGATGAGGATGCCTACCTGCCCCAGTTTGAGAGCTGCGTGCTCTCCTGTGAGGAGGACGGGGAGCTCTATAAAGTCGAACTCATGGAGACCGCCTTCTTCCCCGAAGAGGGCGGTCAATCCTGTGACAGGGGGACACTTCAGGAAATCCCCGTCATCCGGGTACGGGAGGAGGACGGCGTCATCTACCACTGGCTGTCCGAGCCCCTCTGGGAGGGTGATACGGTCACAGGCCTGATCGACTGGAAAAAACGTTTCTGGGATATGCAGCAGCATACCGGCGAGCATATCGTCTCCGGGCTGATCCACGAGCGGTATGGTCTGGACAATGTGGGCTTCCATCTGGGAGAGGCTTATGTCAGGATGGATTTTAACGGTGTCCTGGATGCGGCGCAGCTGGCCCGCATCGAGAATCTGGCCAATGAGGCCGTGGCTAAGGATTTGCCGGTAGAGATCCTCTGGCCGGACAGGGAGGCCCTGGCGGAGCTGGATTACCGCAGCAAGAAGCCCATCGATGGTCAGGTCCGCCTGGTGAGGATCCCGGGTGTGGACCTGTGTGCCTGCTGTGCGCCTCATGTCCGCCGGACCGGTGAGATCGGCCTGATCAAGATCACCGGCTTTGAAAAATACAAGGGCGGCGTCCGGGTCTATATGCTCTGCGGCTTCAGAGCCCTGGCGGATTACAGGGAGAAGGAGCAGAGTGTCCGGGAGATCTCGGCCCTCCTTTCCGCAAAGCCGGATCAGGTGTCCGGCGCCGCAGCCAGACTGAAGGAAGAGAATCAGAACCTGCGTTTTGAGCTGGCTGCTGTCAGGCAGATCCTGTTGGAAGAGCACGCGGCCGGTATCCCCGCGAGGGCGGCCGGCTGCTGCTTCTTTGATCCTTATATGGATCAGACCAATATCCGCCGTATCTGGAACCGGATCACTGCCGAAAGGGAAGGCCTTTGCGGCTGCTTTGCCGGCAGCGATGAGACAGGCTATATGCTGATCCTGGGCGGCGCGGGCGCGGATGCCCGGGCTGCGGGCAGGGCCCTGACGGCGGCTCTCGGAGGCAAGGGCGGCGGCTCCGCGGAAATGTTCCAGGGCAGCACACCGGCCAAAAGAGCCCAGATCGAGGCCTGGTTTGACAGGGCACTTTGAGGTGCCCGGCCGGATCCCGTGATCCTGCAGCCCCTTTGACAATGAAATTAAAGAATAATTTATGCTTGACAGATGCCTCTTCCCGGGAGTACAATTAAACGTACACTTGTAAAATATGGTACTATGTCCTCATTGCCTTTAGCTGGGGACCGGTATTTTATTTTACAGCAGTGATATCCGTAGAAAGAGGTACATTGCATGGATGAAGCTGTATTTCTGCAGATCTTAAACGGTTTACTGGAAAAAGCAAAAAAGAAAAAGAATGAGCTTGACTACAGTGACATCAACGACGCGTTCAAGGGCTATGACTTCGACGAGGAAAAGATGGAAGAAGTCTATGAGTTTCTGGAGGCCAAGAATGTGGATATTCTCAATATCCCCGAGGCTCAGAACGATGACGAAGAGTTCCTCGATACACAGGAGGAAGAGGTCGAACTGATCGATGATGTGGATGCCCTGGAGGGTGTCAGCCTGGAAGATCCGGTCAGAATGTATCTGAAAGAGATCGGTAGTGTCAGACTCCTGTCCCCTGAGGAGGAGATTGAGCTTTCCAAGCGCGCGGAAGCGGGCGACCAGGCAGCGAAGGACCGGATCATTGAGGCCAACCTCAGACTGGTCGTCAGTATTGCCAAAAAGTACGTGGGCCGCGGCATTCCTTTCCTGGATCTGATTCAGGAGGGCAATATGGGCCTGATCAAGGCTGTGGAAAAGTTTGACTATTCCAAGGGATTTAAATTCAGTACCTATGCGACCTGGTGGATCCGTCAGTCCATCACCCGCGGCATTGCCGATAAGGGTAAGACGATCCGTGTGCCGGTCCATATGGTTGAGACGATCAATAAGACCCTTCGTATGTCCAGAAATCTTTTGCAGGAGCTGGGCCGTGAGCCTACCAGCGAGGAGATCGCTGAGCGCCTGGGCACCACCAAGCAGAAGGTCGAGGAGGCGCTGGAGATTTCCAGAGATCCGGTCTCCATGGACAGCCCGATCGGTGAGGAGGAGGATTCCAGCCTGGGTGATTTCATCGAGGACGAGAACATGCTCTCACCTTCCGATTCCGCAGACTATGAGATGCTCAAGAAGGAGCTGAAAAGTGCCCTTGAGACGCTGACCGACCGTGAGCGCAAGGTCATCGAGCTGAGATTCGGACTGGTCGATGGCCAGGCCCGGACCCTCGAGGAGGTCGGCAAGGAGTTCAAGGTCACCAGAGAGCGTATCCGTCAGATCGAGGCGAAGGCGCTCAGAAAGCTCAGACATCCTTCCAGAAGCCGCAAGCTGAAGGATTTCCTTCAGGATTGATCGATAAACAGCAGACTGCAAGCGGGTGTGAGAGCAGACATCTCACACCCGCTTCGTATGTTGTGGAGATAATGCAAGCCGGAGGTGTTTATGCTTTATACGGATCTCAGACATGAGGATGCGTCCCGGATGGCCTATGTCATCAGAAATCATACCGCCCTGATCGTAGCCTATGAGGGCGATGCCCGGGACCTTTATGTGCCCGGGATGCTGGGCGGCTGCCCGGTGACAGGCATCGCGGAGCAGGCTTTTGCCGGCCGGCAGATGAAATATCTCCACCTGCCGGAGGGACTTAAGACTATCGAGCACCATGCCTTTGCCGGCTGCAGTGCCCTGACTTCCCTGGAGTTCCCGCAGAGCCTTCAGAGGATTGGCAATTATGCCTTTTACAATTGCCTGAACATCACCCGGGTCCTGCTGCCGCCTTACCTGCGCAGCATCGGCTTCGGTGCCTTCAAAAACTGTGAATCCATCACCGAGATCGTCCAGGAGCGGATGCCGGGACATGAGATCGGCATGGGCAGTCTCCTGGAGGAGCTGAGTCACAGGATCCATGTCATCATCCGTCATCTGGATCCGGAGACGGGGAAGGATGCCGTATCCGAAGCCAGGCTGACCTTTACGGAGCATGACTATGAAGCGGGAGAGTTTACCGCTGCCTGGAACAAGCAATATGATTCCGCCCAGATCGGTTCCGGCAAATATATGCGCTACTGCATCGGCAGTATGGACGTGGATTACCACAAATATGATGAGATGTTCTATGTCCTGCTCAGAGGGGACCCCTTTGAGACGGTGCTGGGCGTGGCCCTGGACCGGCTGATGTATCCCCATGCCCTGACGGCGGCCGCGGCCGACCGCTATGAGGCCTATGTCCGGGAACAGGCCGATCAGGCCGTCCCTCTGCTGATCCGGGCGGAGGCCCTGGACCGGCTTAAATACCTTTGCGGCAAGGCGCTTCTGACTGAGGAGACCACAGACCGGGCCCTGGATCTGACGGCAGAGCTTGGCAAGCCGGAATTTACATCCCTGCTGATGGATTACCGGCATCAGCATTTTGCGGACAAAGAAGAATCCTTTGAGCTTTAGGAGGCCCTGCCCTGCGGCAGAACGGCAGGTGGCAGGCGAAGCACAGGAGGTTCGTGTCTGCTTAGCGATAGATTCCGGCAGTACTGCCGGGCTGACACAGATTCCGATGAAAGGAGGCACAGACGATGCATGAGATGAAACAGCAGCTGACGGCGTTGGGTAAGGCCATTCTGAACGCGTCCAGGACAGAGCTTTATGTGTCCATGCGTTTTCTGGACCTGGCCCTGGATTCTCTGACCTATGAGATGGATCTGTCCATGAGGACCATCGGCACCGATAGTCAGACCATCCGTTTTAACCCCAGATATCTGACCGAGACCTATCAGGATGACAGTGTGCTGGTGAACCGGGCCTATCTCCACATGATTTTGCACTGCCTGTTCAGACATATGTTTGGCAATCGGGATCGGGATGAGGACCTGTGGAATCTCAGCTGTGATATCGCGGTGACGGCCATTATCGACAGTATGGACTACCGGTCCGTCCGGCTGACGGTGCCGGATGAGCGGGCGGCCATGTATGATGAGCTGCGGGGACATATGAAGGTCCTGACAGCCGAGGCCATCTACGATTACCTGCAGAAAAATACCCCCGGCTGGCTGCAGCTGCAGAAGCTGATCAAGAGCTTTGCCGTCGATGATCATGTCTTCTGGAAGAGCGATGATCGGGATCAGAAGGGGTCCTCCGGGGAGGACGGCTCCGGCGATAATCCACCGGATCAGGACTCCGGCAATACGCCGCCGGAAACAGACCCCGGTGACCGGCAGCAGGAGGAAAAGGAGCGGGAGAAGCGGTGGCAGGAGATCAGCGAAAAGCTCCGGACCAATATGGAGACCTGTTCCAGGGAAGCGGCTCAGAAGGCCGGCGGCCTTTATGATTATATTCGCATAGCTACCCGGCAGCGCTATGATTACCGCCGCTTTTTAAAGCGCTATACGGTCCTGCGGGAGGAAGTCCGCATGGATATCGACAGCTTTGACTATATCTATTACACCTACGGCCTGACCCATTACCGCAACATGCCCCTGATCGAGGCTCTGGAATACAAGGAGTCCATGAAGATCGAGGAGCTGGTCATCGTCATCGATACCTCGGAGTCCTGCTCCGGCGATTATGTCCGGCGTTTCCTGGAGGAGACCTTTGCCATCCTCTCCGATAGCGAGACCTTTTTCAAGCGGATGAATATCCACATTATCCAGTGCGATGCGGCGGCCCATTCGGACACTGTCATCACCTGCCGTGAGGATATGCAGCGCTATATGGAGAATTTTAAGCTGATCGGCTTCGGCGGCACGGATTTCCGGCCGGCCTTTGATTATGTGAACGGCCTGATCCGGCAGGGAGCGCTCAAAAAGCTGAAGGGTCTTTTGTATTTTACGGACGGCTACGGTACCTATCCTGCTGCCAGACCCCTCTATGAGACAGCCTTTGTATTTCTGGAAGAGAGCTATAATGACCATGATGTTCCGCCCTGGGCCATCAAACTGATCCTGGGACCGGATTAACTGAAACTGGAGGGATAGAGTATGAATATTCAAGAAGCAAAAGAAGAGGTCCGGCATACGGTCGCGGCCTACCTGAAAAAGGATGCTTTCGGCGACTATGCCATTCCCGTGATCCGGCAGCGCCCGATCCTGCTCATCGGCCCTCCGGGCATCGGCAAGACGGCCATCATGGCCCAGGTCGCCAGAGAGTGCGGGATTTCCCTGGTCGCCTATACCATTACCCATCATACCAGGCAGAGCGCCATCGGTCTTCCTTGTATAGAGAAGAAAAATTATGACGGCAAAGAGCTGGCGGTCACCGAGTATACCATGAGTGAGATCATTGCCTCGGTCTATGACAAGATGGAGAGCACCGGCATCAAAGAAGGCATCCTTTTCCTGGATGAGATCAACTGTGTCTCTGAGACCCTGGCGCCGACCATGCTGCAGTTTCTGCAGGGCAAGACCTTCGGCAATCATCAGGTACCGGAGGGCTGGGTCATCGTCACAGCCGGCAACCCGCCGGAATACAACCAGTCCGTCAGGGATTTTGATATTGTTACCCTGGACCGTGTCAAGCGGATCACCATCGACGCGGATTACAGCGTCTGGAAGCGCTATGCCTATGAGCGCCGTCTGCACGGGGCCATCCTGTCCTATCTGGATATCAAAAAGGAAAATTTCTACCGCATCGAGGAGACGGTGGACGGCAAGGAGATCGTCACGGCCAGAGGCTGGGAGGATCTGTCGGCCCTTATGCAGATCTACGAGGAGATGGAGATCCCCGTGACCTGGTCTGTCATCGGAGAGTACATCCAGAATCAGCGCATTGCCAAGGATTTCGCCAATTATCTGGATCTTTATAAGAAGTATCAGACGGACTATGATGTGGAGGCCGTCGTCCGGGGGCAGGTCAGAGAGGCCTCCCTGGAGCGGATCCGCAATGCTTCCTTTGATGAAAAGCTCAGCGTCATCGGCCTGCTGATCAGCAAGCTGACGGCTGTCTTTGCCCAGGTCTATGTGCAGGATCAGTATGTCCGTGAGCTCTATGAAATCCTGAAGGAACTCAAATTCCTCCTGGGAAGGGCGCCCGGAGACGGTTCCCGTACCCTGACCATTCTGCAGGAAAAGCAGGATCAGGCGGAGGAGACCATGAAACTTAATAAGGCCAGGGGCAGCTATGACGATCAGAGTCTTATGAGTGCCAAAATGGTCCTGGAAAAGCTGGCGGCCTACAGACAGCGGGTCGCCGCAGAGCAGCTCTATGATCCGGCGGCGGCTTTCGATGAGATCAAGAGTGATTTCGCCGGCGATACCGCACAGAGAAAGCAGCTGATCGCCCAGGCGGGAGAGTACCTGGAAAATGCCTTCAGCTTTATGGAAAGCGCCTTCGGAGAGAGCCAGGAGATGGTCATCTTCATCACCGAGCTCAATGCCAACAGCTTCTGTGTCCGCTTTATCCGGGATAACGGCTCTGCCAAATATGACCGCTACAACAAGTCCCTGCTTTTCAATGAAAAGAGAGAAAATCTCCTGAGGGACATCGACGAACTCAGCATGTTCCTGCCGTAATCCTCAGATCCGCAGCTGCAGGAACCGGAAGGAAAGCGGCATCAGGGGATGCATATTGCCGGTGAGTGCCCTTCCGGAGGGTGGCATATTGCCTGAGAGCGCTTGGCCCGACGGCAGAGGTTCTGCGGGAAATACAATTTCCGGGGGCAAAAAGGCCCGTATGGGCTTGCTTTTCTCCGAAAAATCAGATATGATTAAATCGTTATATGACTGACGGAACCGTGGAATCAACCACATGGAGTATGACAATTTAGAGCCGACCGTCTGGGCGCACCTGCTCAGATTGTCGGCCTTTTTTGACCCCGAGCAGAGAGACATAAGGCAACAGATGGCACAGCCCCCGGGACTGTGCGGATAACCTTGCAAATGACCAATTGGAGGAAATGTGAAATGAAAACCGATATTGAGATCGCTCAGGAAGCGGAAATGATGCACATCAAAGACGTCGCTGCCACCATCGGCATCGAGGAGGATGACCTGGAGTTCTACGGAAAATATAAGGCAAAATTTTCCGATGAGTTCATGGGCAAGATTGAAAATAACAAAAACGGCAAGCTGGTCCTGGTGACTGCCATCAACCCGACACCGGCCGGCGAGGGCAAGACCACTACGACGGTTGGTCTGGGTGAAGCCTTCGGCCGTCTGAATAAAAAGGCTGTCATTGCCCTGCGTGAGCCCTCTCTGGGTCCCTGCTTCGGCGTCAAGGGCGGTGCTGCCGGCGGCGGTTACGCCCAGGTCGTACCGATGGAGGATCTGAATCTCCACTTTACCGGCGATTTCCATGCCATTACCTCTGCCAATAACCTTCTGGCTGCCATGCTGGACAATCACATTCAGCAGGGCAATGCCCTGGACATCGATACCAGACAGATCATCTGGAAGCGCTGCCTGGATATGAATGACCGTGTCCTGAGAAATACCGTCGTCGGTCTCGGCAACAAGATGGACGGCTTTGTCAGAGAGGACCATTTCGTCATTACCGTCGCTTCTGAGATCATGGCGATCCTTTGCCTGGCCGATGATATGGAGGATCTGAAGAAGCGCCTTTCCAGAATCATCGTGGCTTATAACAGAGCCGGCGAGCCTGTTACTGCGGCAGACCTGAAGGCTGTAGGCGCTATGGCCGCTCTCTTAAAGGATGCTATCAAGCCAAACCTGATCCAGACCCTGGAGCATACACCGGCCATCGTCCATGGCGGTCCTTTTGCAAATATCGCTCACGGCTGCAACAGTGTCCGCGCCACCAAGATGGCTCTGAAGATGGCTGATTACGTCATCACAGAGGCCGGCTTCGGCGCAGATCTGGGTGCCGAGAAATTCTTTGATATCAAATGCCGTATGGCCGGCCTGAAGCCGGATGCAGTGGTCCTGGTCGCTACAGTCCGCGCCCTCAAGTACAACGGCGGCGTACCGAAGACTGAGACCTCCAAGGAGAATCTTGAGGCACTGGCCAAGGGCATTGTCAACCTGGAGAAGCACATCGAGAATCTGCAGAAGTACGGTGTACCGACCGTCGTCACTCTGAACCAGTTTGCCACAGATACTGAGGCTGAGCTGGCCTATGTGAAGGACTTCTGTGAGGCCAGAGGCTGTGAGTTTGCCTTATCCGAGATCTTCGCCAAGGGCGGAGAGGGCGGTATCGCTCTGGCTGAAAAGGTCCTGGAGACGCTGGAGACCAAGGAGAGCCATTTCGCACCGATCTATGCCGATGAGCTGAGCCTCAAGGAGAAGATCGAGACCGTCGCAAAGGAGATCTACGGCGCAGCTTCCGTGACCTATGCACCGGCTGCTGAGAAGGCACTGGCTAAGATCACCGATATGGGCTTCGGCGGCGTACCGGTCTGCATGGCCAAGAACCAGTATTCCCTGTCCGACGATCCGACCCTGCTGGGCCGTCCGGAGGGCTTCAATGTCAATATCCGTGAGGTCTATGTCTCTGCCGGCGCCGGCTTTGTCGTCGCCATCACAGGCGCCATAATGACCATGCCGGGCCTGCCGAAGAGACCGGCCGCAGAGGGCATCGATGTCGTTAATGGCAAGATCACAGGTCTTTTCTAGGAAAAGCACAAAATCAAATGAGATCGGGGACTTTATCTCCGGATCAAAGTGCAAAAGGTCCGGAGGTCCGCCTGATGGCGGTCCTCCGGGCCTTTCTGCGCCTATTTGCAGATGATGATATTGCGCACAGCGCCGTTTTGCTCCTGCTGTAATGCAAAAACCTTGATTCCCTGTATTGTAAAAAAAGAAGACGATCAATTGCTGATCGTCTTCTTTAAAAGCTCAGAGTCTGTACTCTGCGGCCCCTGCCAAGGAGTCGGCGTGACAGGATTTGAACCTGCGACTTCTACGTCCCGAACGTAGCGCTCTACCAAGCTGAGCCACACGCCGTCGACGCCTATTATCATATACCGAATCTTTTGAATTGTCAAGGATGAATATAAAATTAAAAAAAATTAAAAAAATCAAAAAACCTTGTTGACAAAAGTTCGGGTCAGGAGTATTATATCACTTGTCACGAAGAGTGCCGGGGAATCTTAGCTCAGCTGGGAGAGCATCTGCCTTACAAGCAGAGGGTCACAGGTT
>R11__coassemble_1487_pt1 | contig 13106 bp, 10 predicted proteins | sample R11__metabat2_low_PE_030 | metagenome-assembled genome bin R11 | reverse complement strand
TTTCCGTTCCATGGATATTCCGGTCCGTACCCTGGAGTGCTGCTCCGGTGATCTGGCAGATCTGAAGGTGAAGTCCATCGACGTCGAGGCCTGGTCTCCGCGTCAGAAAAAGTACTTCGAGGTCGGCAGCTGCTCCAACCTGGGTGATGCTCAGGCCCGCCGCCTGAAGATCCGTGTCACCGCGCCTGACGGCAAAAAGTATTTCGCTCACACTCTGAACAATACAGTCGTCGCGCCGCCGCGTATGCTGATCGCCTTCCTGGAGAACAATCTGCAGGCTGACGGCTCTGTCCGTATCCCTGAGGTCCTGAGACCTTACATGGGCGGCAAGAGCGAGCTCACTCCGGCCAAATAAAATCGCAAAACATGGATTACAGGCGGCGGAGGCCGAAGCTCTCATGCCCGCCCGGTATCCGGATCATATAGTGATGTTGATGTCGACAAAGCGGTCGGCCCTTTGGGGGCTGACCGCTTTTTCATTCCGGCCGGAAAAGTTTCCCGCCTCTTAAAAGTGGCGGGTGATACCTTTCAGAAGGCGGTATTTTAAGTTGGCTTATAGTTGTTTATATGTTATAATCATAAAAAGACAGACGATAGAGGGAGGGGAGTCGCTTGAATATACTGGTGATCATCAGACCGGAGCTTTTTTCGGTGATCGTTATGCTGGTCCTGATCAGCTATGACCGCTACTGTGCACAGTACCGGACGGCCAAGAATGCCTTCTTCCCCTTTGCCCTGACCTGTCTGGCCCATTGTGTCATGGCCCTGGTGACAGAGATCACGGTCAACATGGACGGCATCAGCAAAAACATCAATGATACCTGTCATATCCTGTTTTTCTTTTTCTCCCTGCTCTATTCTTTGCTTTTCCTGGACTATGCTATGTCCTTTATCCTGCCGGCCGGCAAGCGCAGGAATACCATCATGGTCATTGGCTGCGTCATCAGTCTGGTCTGTGTGGTCATCATGGCCGTTTCCCCGATTTCTTATCTGCAGGGAAACGGCACCAAATACAGCGCCGGTCTCGGACCGACTCTCTGCTTTGCCCTGGGCTTTCTCTTCTTTATCACGGCGGATGTCACTCTGATCATCCACCGCAAGCGGATCGAGAAGTCCGTGCTTTTCACGGTCCTGCCCCTGTCCTTTATCACGCTGAGCTTTCTGGCGGTGCAGATCATGGTGCCGGAGTTCCTTTTTACGGCTCAGGCCCTGACCATTACTGCGGTCGGCCTCTTTTTCGCCATCGAAAATCCCATCAACAAGCTGCAGAAGCAGGCCTTCATCGATGCCTATCTGGATGTCTGGAACCGCAACAGCTATGAGTACGATCTGGAGCATATCATCACGGAAAAGATCCGGAGAGGGGAATCTCTCATTTACATGATCGGGGATGTCAACGGCCTGAAAAATGTCAATGACAGCCTCAGCCACACCGACGGTGACCACCTGCTGGAAGAGGTGGCCAGACAGATGCAGAAAAAGATGCCGTCGGTCTACAAGATTTACCGCGTGGGCGGAGATGAATTCGCAGCCTTTTATTTTAACACGGATATAGAAGTGGTCCGGCAGGAGACCGGGGCCGTCACCGAGGCCTGCGCCGGCATCCGGCTGGGCAAGGATATCCCGGTAGGTATCTCTATAGGCTATGCCCTCCTGGAAAAGGGCGAGTGCATGGAGGACCTGGTGAAGCGGGCCGATGCCATGATGTATGCGGCCAAGCGCAGCTTTTATGAACAAAACAGCGCCTGTGACAGAAGGCGCCGGTAAGACATAAAGGACGCAGCCGTGACTGCGGACACCGATAAGAGACGAAAGGACGCAAAGGCGCGCGACCGCAGATACCGGTAAGACACAAAAGCACATAAAAGAATACAGAGGACAACAAAGCCCCCGCCTGTAAAGGCAGGGGCTGTATTTATGGCCGTCAGGCGGTCATCATACCGGCTCGAATAATTGACCGGGGTTCCGGCGGCCTGCAAGTCATGGCAGGGATATGGACTTATACCCGGCGCAGCTTTTCGGCGATGGTCTGGCCGGCCCGGGCCGGGGCTTTGTCATAGACCAGAGCGTACATGACGACGGAGAGGACGATGCCGCAGAGGACATCGAAGACCGAGTGCTGCTTGATGAACATGGTGGAAAGCACGATCAGCACGCATAGGATGTGGGATCCCAGGCGGATGCCCTTTTTATTTTGCAGCTGGGCGCTGCGCTGTACCGCGATATTGACGCCGATGGAGTTATAGACATGAATACTGGGGAAAAGATTGGTCGGCGTATCACTGGCATAGACGAGTTTGACCAGGTCGACGAAGATATTGTCCCGCTCAAAGACCAGAGGCCTGAGCAGGTGCCCGTTGGGGTAGACCGTCGAGATGATGAGGAACAGGGTCATGCCGGTGAAAAGAAACAGGCAGAGCTTGTAGTAGTCATTTTTATTGACGATGAGGAAAAATGCGATCGCGGCGGCCACATAAGCAAACCACAGCATGTAGGGAATCACAAAAATCTCCATAAAGGGGATCATATCGTCCAGACGCATATGGATGACATGGAAATGCTTTGTGACGGTATCCTCCAGGTAGTTGAACCAGGGAAAATAGATCAGCATATATAAAAGCAGGGCACTGTGACGATAGCGCCAGAGCACAGAGCGGAATTTTTTAAACTTTCCTTCGCCGCCTGCTGTCGGCCGGGGCGATAATGATGCAGAACGCATCTCAAAACACCTTCTTCCAAAGGGCTATTCTAGCACGATTTTACCGCAAGTCAATCGGGGAAAGTGTATGATATCAAATACACTTTTCACCGTATGTATGATTTTACAGGACCTGTGTGACGGCACTGTGGCGGATTTATAAAATTTTACTTAAATGCCTGTGACCAAATTCTTATCAGTAAGTGTTTGGCAGCGCCCGTCATTAATGTTATAATGAAACCAAATATGCCAGGGAGGGATCCATGATGACACAGGAAGCCTATATGAAATGCCAGAGAGATAATATTGAGAAAGCACTGAAGTCCGGCAGAGCCCTTTTGCGGACCTCCAGAGCCCTGCACAAGCTGTGCGATGAGGCAGATGCAGGCAGCTCGGCCGCTAAGAAGAATTATCTGCTGGATGCCTTTCAGTATTATGATTTCAACACGGCGGCGACGGAGCTGTCCGGTATGCCGGTGACGCTGGGGGAGTTCAAGCGGGACCTGATCGATATCAAGATCGAGAATGATAAAATGCTGCTGGACGGCGGCTACCGCAAGGATGTGGACGAGATGATCGCGAGCGTCTTTCTCAGTCATACCCTGTGCAAGATCCAGATCATCGATGCCGCGGTGCTGGGGGCTGTCCAGGATGCCCTGGATATGCTGGAGACCATGAAGACGATGTTTTCATAATTAAAGAGACGGAGATCAGACGATGAGCAGTACATATGCGGACTACGCGGATTTCAGTGCCTATTTGGCAGATGAGCTGACCTTAAGCGATCAGACCCTGCCGATCATAAGTCAGATTGCCGATCATCTGCCGGGCGGATTTTTTATCTACAAGGCCTACGGCGATGAGGAGATGATCTACCTCAACAAGCATATGCTGCGCATCTGCGGCTGTGAGGACATGGCCCAGTTCCGGGAGATGACCGGCGGCAGCTTCCGGGGTTTCGTGTATCCGGCGGACTATGAAAAGAGCGAGCGGGCCATCCGGGACTGCATCGATAGCAGCGATAGTAATCTGGACTATGTGGAATACCGCATTAAGCGCTATGACGGCAGCATCCGCTGGATCATGGATTACGGCCGTCTGGCCCACACCGAGCGCTACGGCAATGTGTTCTGCGTGTTCGTAGACGATTCCACCGAGAAAAATCTCCGGGCGGAGATGGACCGCCGGGCGGCTCAGGTCATCCGGGGCTTAAGTGGAGAATTCAATGCCATCTATCTGATCGATTTTGAGCTGAAGCGGATGCTGCCCTATTCCCTCAACAATGAGGTCTCGAAGAGCATGCAGTATGCCTTTTCCAGTGACCTGGATTATGATACGACCATCTGCGAATTTGCCGACAGGTATGTCCTTCCCGCGGATTATGCCATGTACCTGCGGGAATGCGGGGAGGCGCGGATCCGTCAGCGGGTCGCCGCCGAAAAGACCTACAGTGTCACCTTTCGCCGCTATAATGAGGCCCACACCCTGGAATATGTGCAGATGACCATCTCCGGCGTGGATGATGACGGCCTGAGCGGCCGCGTGGTCATGGGCTACAAGGATGTGACCGAGCGGGTGAAAACGGCCCAGGAGGAGCTGCGGCAAAAGAGCACGGCCGCGATCCTGAGAGCCGTGGCGGAGGACTATGTCTGCCTGATCGATGTCAATCTGCAGACGGAAAAGGAGATCCAGTATTTTCTGGGTGAGGGACCGGAAGAGCCGCTCCCCAGATGGTCGGAGGCAGATGATTACAGCAGCTGCATCCTGGCCTATGCCCAGCGGATCGTCGCCGAAAAGGACCGGAAGCGCTTCATCCTGGCCACCGGCCTGCCTGAGCTGCGCCGGGTGCTGGCGGGGCAGCGGGAATTTATCATCGAATATGACGCCGTGCCGGAGGGCGGCGTCCGCAAATTCCAGGGCCGTTTTACCATCCACAGAGAGGAATCCGGCGAGCAGCATATGTTCATCGGTATCCGGGATATCACCCAGGCCGAGCAGCTGCGCTTTGAGGAGGAGCAGCGCCTGCGTGAGGCCGTAGAACGGGCGGATGCCGCCAGCCTGGCCAAGAGTACCTTCCTTTTTAATATGTCCCATGATATCCGTACCCCCATGAATGCCATCATCGGCTTCTCCGAGCTGGCCTTAAAGCACATGGATGATCGGGCACGATTAGAGGACTATCTCCACAATATCGGCGTGTCCGGCAATCATCTGCTGAGCCTGATCAACAATGTCCTGGAGATGTCCCGGATCGAAAGCGGCCGGCTGGAGCTGGATGAGCAGCCGGACGATATGGCCCGGGCTATGAAGGAATGGTATGCCATCTATGCCGATGAGACGGAAAAAAAGCACCAGACCCTGACCTTTGATTCAGACATTCAGCACACGCAGATCCTCTGGGACAGCAGCAGGATCGAGGAGGTCTTCCTGAATATTTTCAGCAATGCGGTCAAATATACGCCGGAGGGCGGCCGGATCCGCATCGCTGTGAAAGAGCTTCCCTGCGAAAAGGCCGGCTATACCCGGTATGAGACCCTGGTGGAGGATACCGGTATCGGTATCTCAGAAGCCTTCCTTCCCCATATTTTTGAGAGCTTTTCCAGAGAGAGGAATTCCACGGAGAGCCGGGTCATGGGGACCGGGCTCGGGATGGGCATCGTCAAACGGCTCCTGGATATGATGGGCGGCGATATCCGGATCGAGAGTCAGCCGGGCAAGGGTACCCGGGTCACCGTGACACTGACCCATCGTCTGGCCGGGGACAGCCCCCTGCCCGAAGCAGAGCCGGCAGTGGCGCCGGCGGCAGCAGGCAGCCTGGAGGGCCGGCGGATCCTGCTGGCCGAGGACAATGCCCTGAATCGTGAGATCGCACAGGAGCTGCTCACGGATGCCGGCATATTCGCGGAGACCGCCGAAGACGGCGCCGTCTGCCTGGAGATGGTGACAAGGGCCCCGGCCGGTTACTATGATGCCGTCCTGATGGATATTCAGATGCCCGGCATGGACGGCCTGGCGGCGACCAAAGGCATCCGGGCCCTTGATGACCCGGCAAAGGCGCAGATCCCGATCATCGCCATGACGGCCAATGCCTTTGAAGAGGACAGACAAAAGGCCGCGGATGCCGGCATGGACGGCTTTGCCGCAAAGCCGGTCCGGGAAGACCAGCTTCTGGCGGAGCTGGCCCGCCTGATTACTCCTGCTTCCACCTGAAAAATTTTGAGAGGTTATCATGAGCAGGAACTTAAGGAGAGATTAGATGACTGTAAACAGCCATATGGAAAATAGAGAAAATACAGAAATACAGCAGCTGAAGGAGCAGCTGGCACAGGCCCGCTATGAAGCGGAGGCTGTCCACCGGGAGATCGAGGCCATTCATCTCACGCTCGGATCCGGTGACTGGAAAATGCATTTTGACGAAAAGGGGAGAATGCTATCCTGCAATTGGAGCCCGGAATTCCGCAGAATGCTGGGCTACGAGTCGCTGGAGGATTTTCCTGATGTATTAGAGTCCTGGAGTGACCTCCTCATCCCCGAGGATAAGGAGAGAACCATTCATCACTACTGGGATGTTGTCAATGACTGGTCCGGTCAGAAGACCTACAATGTAGAGTACCGTCTCATGACCAAAAACCGCGGTGAGCGGTGGTTCCGTGCCATCGGCCGCCTGACCAGAAGACCGGACGGATCTCCTGTCACCTTCTACGGTATTTTCCTGGATATTGATGATGAAAAGCGGATCCATCTCGCGGAGCAGAGCCACTATAACAGCATTATCGAGGCGATTTCCGGCGAATATCATACGGTGTGGTATATCACAAAGGCCGACCTTGAGATGCATTTCATCCGTTCCAGCGGCAGGACGACCATTCAGAAGGCTGTCAACATGGGCCTGGGCAATGCCAATTACGACAGGGCGATGAAGACGTACGTGGATACCTATGTGCTGGAGGAGGACAGAGCGCGAGTAGCGGAAGCGACCCATTCCTCGACGGTTCAGGAAAAGATCAAGGGCAGGCCGCTTTATACCGTCAACTACCATCGCAGAGATGATGCGGGCCATGTGACCTATCATCAGATGGCCTTTGCCGATGCGGATGACGATTTTATCCTGGCTTACCGTGATATCGACGATATGATGCGGGAGGAGCTGGAAAGGGAGAGGATCCGGCAAAATGAAGAGGCAAAGGCCACAAATCTCGTTGCTGCCCTCAGCTCTGTGTATACGGTTGTGGTCCTGGCGGATCTGGCCGATGGTATGGCCAGACCGATCAAGATGGATAGTGCCAGTCAGGGCATCCATGGCGGATATTTTGCGAAAACAGACAGACCATACAGCACAAAGACCTATGTGGAGGCCTACGTCCATCCGGAGGACAGAAAACTCTTCGAACCGGTCCTGACCATCTCAGACTGCAGAGCATTTTTCTCACAGCGCAAGGAGTATTCTTTTAATTTCAAATCTGTGCGGGGCGGAGAGATTCACTATGTCCAGGCGCAGTTTGTAAAGCCGGACGCGGACAGGGATGAGCTGGTCATCGGTTACAGAAATATCGATGAGCAGGAAGCGGAGCGTCTGGAAAAGCTCCGTCAGGAGCATGAACAGCTGGGGATTATTGAGGCCCTCAGTTCGGAGTATGTATCGGTCTATCTCATCAATAAGGAGCAGAATACCTTCCGCACGATCCGGGCCAACGAGGTGGGTGCCTCTGTTGTTGCGGAATACAATAATACGGATGCTGCGCTTTCCAATTTTGTGGATACCTTTGTCTATGAGGAAGACCGTGAAAAAATGCATGAGGCCTGCAGGATCTCGACCATGGACAGGGTGGTGCCGGAAACAGGCATCTACTCCACCGGCTACAGGCGTATGGTCGACGGAGCCCTGATACATCTGCAGATGAATGTGGCGCGGTTTAAGGATGAAGACGGCAAAGGTTATTTTGTCATGGGTTTCCGCGATATCACTGCGTCCATCCGGAAGGAGCTTGAGGCCCAGCATGCCCTGCAGGAGGCCTATGACGTAGCCGAGGCTGCCAATCGTGCCAAGAGTGATTTCCTGCAGACCATGTCCCACGACATCCGGACACCTATGAACGGCATCATCGGCATGACGGCGATCGCAGCTGCCCACATTGACGATAAGGAACGTGTGCAGGACAGCCTGCAGAAGATCACCCATGCCAGCCGTCATCTGCTGGCGCTGATCAATGAAGTCCTGGATATGAGCAAGATTGAGTCCGGAAAGGTTTCCCTTGCGGAAGAAGCATTTAACCTCTCCGACCTGATCGATAACCTGCTGACCATGACCAGGCCTCAGGTGGAGGAGCACGAGCATGAGCTGAAGGTCAGTATCCGGGAGGTAGAGCATGAGCTGGTCATCGGCGATTCCCTGCATATCCAGCAGGCCTTTGTCAACCTGATGAGCAATGCCATCAAATATACGCCAAACGGCGGAAAGATCTATTTAAGTATCCGAGAAGTCCCCTGCAATCAGGAAAAGGTGGGCTGCTACGAGTTTGTGTTTAAGGATAATGGCATCGGTATGTCCGAGGAATACCTGGGGCACATCTTTGAACCCTTTTCCCGTGCGGAGGATGGCCGGATCAGCAAGGTCCAGGGTACCGGCCTTGGCATGCCGATCACGAGAAATATCGTCCGTATGATGGGAGGCGATATTCAGGTCGCAAGTAAGCTCCATGAAGGCTCCACCTTTACGGTGACCATTTTCCTGAAGCTGCAGGATACCGATAAAAAGGCCGATGTCCGCTTTGCGAATCTGTCCGTCCTCGTAGCGGACGATGATGAGATGAGCATGGAATCCGCCGTCAGCGTCCTGGAAGAGCTGGGCATGCAGGCCGAGGGCGTGCTCTCCGGAGAAGCGGCCCTGGACCGGGTGATCCGCCGGCATGCGGCAGGCCGCAACTATAACGCCGTGATCCTGGACTGGAAGATGCCGGGCATGGATGGCGTGGAGACGGCCAGAGCTATCCGCTACAAGGTCGGAAATGATATCCCCATTATCATCCTTTCTGCCTATGACTGGTCAGATGTCGAGGAGGAGGCAAGGGCCGCAGGCGTCACAGCCTTTATCAGCAAACCTCTGTTTAAGTCCAGGTTGGAGCGGGTCTTTGAGGAGGTTCTGGGAGGTGCCGAGGCAGAGCACGAGGAGGCATCTCCGCTGCAGACCTTTGATGAGATGGACCTTTCCGCATACCGGTGTCTGCTGGTCGAGGATAACGAACTGAATGCGGAGATCGCTATGGAAATCCTGGAGGAGAGCGGCCTTGTGATCGACCATGTCTGGGACGGTGCCCAGGCCGTGGAGGCTATGCTTGCTGCGGAAGATGGCAAATACGACATCATTCTGATGGATATCCAGATGCCGAAGATGAATGGCTATGACGCGACCAGAGCTATCCGTGCTTCCGAGCGGAGATACTTAAAGACAGTGCCGATCGTGGCCATGACCGCCAATGCCTTCGCGGAGGATGTCCAGGCCGCCAGGACGGCCGGAATGAATGAGCATATCGCCAAGCCCATCGATCTGAACGCGCTGGCAAAGGTGCTTGATAAGTGGGTGCTCAGAAAAGTATGAATGATTCATAAACTTATTGACATAGTAGGTTTATAGGTGTACATTAAAGGCATCGAATTTGAAGAGCCACTCAGGAAAGGAGAGGAATTATCTGCAAGGAGTTGTTGGTGGCAGGTTGTGAAGACTGTAATGCACAGATATCTGACACTTCACAGATGACCGATACGGATACCTGATGATATGTGATAGAAACTATTTGTCCGGGAGCTTATCAAAAGCCCCGGATTTTTTTGCTATATACGCTCCAAAAACAGAAGAAACCACATCATATTCCTGAAAAATATCCGGCAGTACAGCCTTCGTCCCATCAGTCGCAGGTCTCATCATCGCAGGCGAGGTGGTTTGTGAGCTTACCCTTTCCTGCGAAAGGATAAAAGCAGAGAACAGGCGGAGCTGTCAGAATCATGAGACAAAGGACAGAAAATGAAAGAGATATCTATATACTGTGAAAAATTATATGAAACATCAGATCTTACTGATGATGAATTGAAAATCCTGCTCAGTGCAGATTTTGCGAATGACAGTTATCTGCATGACCTGGCTGACAGAAGAAGAAGAGAGATCTATGGGGATGAAGTTTTTTTACGTGGCCTGATCGAATTTACGAACTACTGTAAAAATAACTGTTATTACTGTGGAATAAGAAATGGCAATAAGAATCTGACCAGATATCGTCTGACCTGTGAGGATATACTTAAATGCGCCGAGGCCGGATACCGGCTTGGATACAGAACCTTTGTACTCCAGGGTGGAGAGGATCCATATTATTCTGATGAATATCTATGCAGCATTATAAGTTTGATACATAGTCGATTCCCGGACTGCGCAATAACACTGTCCATTGGTGAGAAATCAAAGAGCAGCTATGAGGCATATTACCATGCGGGAGCCAGACGATATCTGCTCCGTCATGAGACCGCTGACGAAACGCATTACGGAAAGCTGCATCCGGCGGCCATGAGTTTGTCAAACCGAAAACGATGCCTATATGATCTGAAAGAAATCGGCTATCAGGTAGGTGCCGGATTTATGGTGGGATCCCCTTTTCAAACAATCGAAAATCTGATCACAGACCTTCGATTCCTGCAGGAACTGCAGCCCGAGATGATAGGCATAGGTCCTTATCTGAATCATCCGGATACCCCATTTGCCGGTCATCCGAATGGAAGCCTGCAGCAGACTCTGCGTCTTCTCTCCGTCCTGCGGCTGATGTTTCCGTATGCATTGATCCCTGCGACAACAGCTCTTGGAACGATACATCCTGCCGGCAGGGAGATGGGCCTAAAGGTCGGCGCAAATGTAGTTATGCCGAATCTGTCACCCGTCGATTATCGAAAACTTTACAGTTTGTATGAAAACAAAATCTGCACAGGTGAAGATTCCGCGCAGTGCAGAGGATGCCTGGAAAGACGTTTAGAAAGTGCGGGCTATAGAATTGTGACATCCGTTGGTGATTGCGCAGGATTTAGAAATGGCAGCGCGAAAAAGTATATACGCGGGAGTAATTCATTATGAATATGATGCAGATAAAATATGTACTTGAGATTGCTGCTTCTCCATCTATGAGAGTGGCGGCAACCAGTCTGTTTGTTTCTCAGCCGGCACTTTCCGCTAGTGTGAAGGAACTTGAGGATCACCGAACTTGTAGAGTGTGATGCCGGAGGGTATATGATTGCCGGAGAAAACTGTGAGGTATGCAAAAAAGACAGTAATGAAATCCTGCCCGGATTTTATGTGGCAGGAGATGTCCGTACAAAGCGACTCAGACAAGTTGCTACAGCGATTGCAGACGGCGCTAATGCAGCCATTGCCGCAGCAGATTATCTGACTGAGATAAAAGATCTCGGAGTGCTGACTGAAAGGGTATAACGGAGGTTGAAGTGGATCGACCGAATGAAGCGAATATAGTGTGACTATGAATTTACAGTCCGGGGAGTGATCCCCGGGCTTTTTTCTTTTTGCCCGGCGCACTTTATAACGATTGCTGCATTTTAACGATAAAATGTTAAAAGATGCACCCGAACAATGCTATCGTTATTTTATTCGTCTAATCCTTGAATAGAGGAACTTCTGCTCCTTGTGAAAAGTGTTGGCGGCATAAAGCTAATGCTTTATGAGGCCAGTTTGAAGAAGAAACTAAATAAGAGCGGAAACTTGAACATTGCAATATCCAAATCCAGATTGAGAGTTTGTCTATACAGTGATACAATAACCTCGGATTATTGTAGGCTGAAAACGGAGGTCACTTGGATGCAGGATAATTAAATATAACCTGGAAGAACCATTTGAGGAGTACATGTACGATACAGTTACTCCTCAGTGGAATGAGGTTGGAAGAGAAGACGAAATCGAGTGGTGTGATCGGATTGAAATGGTCACGGATTCTTATATCATTGTTTCGAGCGAAGGCGAGAATCCTCGGAGATTTCGTATTGATACACTGGCATTAGCGGCATGGTAACAGGCCGGATAAAAGAGAGGAACGGATATGCTGATTTACGCCGGTACAAAAAGCGATTTTATGCTGGATACGGAGAATGATCGCCTGGAAACCAAGCTTTATGAAAATATAAAAACGAAGATGAACCGGACGACGGGCTTAAGTGAACTGAATGCCTGGAGGAATTCATTGAAGGAAATGTATATCACCTTAAATGATTCTGATATCCCGAAGGATGCCGGGGTGGCGATCGAATATAATATCCCGCAGACAGCCAAGAGGGTGGATTTTCTGATCTCCGGTTATGGAAAGCAAGGCAAGGGAAATGTAGTGATCATTGAGCTGAAGCAGTGGGAGAAGTTAAGTGCTGTGGAAGGGCAGGACGCCATCGTGGAGACCTTTACCGGCGGCGCAAATCGCCGTGTGGTGCATCCCTGTTATCAGGCCTGGTTGGATCGGACCCTGGAGATACGGGATACCGCAAACTATGATCTGGACGGGATCGATTACGAGATCCGGATTTGCGACAGTCCATTGGAGATGGAGTCCATCGTTGTAGAAAAAAACAGGGCCAGAAACTGTGCAAGGATTCTGGCCGGCTATTGCTGGAACTGGCCGAAGGCGACCAGAAATAATACCAACTACCATGACATTGTGATCGGTGATTATGAGATCAGCTGGAACCTGGACGGTGGGGATGCATTTGCCATCAATAAAGATTCCATCCATGAGGCCGGCTGTATCCATACCTCCCAGGGGTTGGAGTTTGATTACGTCGGCGTGATCATCGGCGATGACATGCGTTATGAAAACGGGCACGTGATCACGGACTATACCAAGCGGGCGAAAACAGACAATTCCCTGAAGGGAATCAAGACCCTGGCAAAACAGGACCCGGCAAAAGCGGAGCGGACGGCGGAAGAGATTATCAAAAATACTTACCGTACGCTTATGACCAGAGGCATGAAGGGCTGCTATGTGTACTGCACGGACCGGGCATTGGCGGAGTATCTGAAGAGAATGCTGAAAGCAGGAAAGGAATAAAACATATGAAACAGGAAACCATCGATCGAATTCGTAAATTTACAGAGGACAGGGACTGGGATCAGTTTCACGGTCCGGCCAATTTGGCTAAGTCCATTGTGATCGAAGCGGCTGAGCTGCTGGAGTGCTTTCAGTGGAGTGATACGGACTTTGATCTGCAGCATGTGAAGGAAGAACTGGCGGACGTGATCGTATATTCCCAGAATCTGCTGGATAAGCTGGACCTGGATGCGGATGAGATCGTGAATATGAAAATGGCGCAGAATGAGGCCAAGTATCCGGTGGAGAAGGCCAAAGGAAGCGCGGCAAAATATACGGAACTGTAGGAG
>R11__coassemble_1463_pt1 | contig 13231 bp, 12 predicted proteins | sample R11__metabat2_low_PE_030 | metagenome-assembled genome bin R11 | reverse complement strand
GTTTATACCAGAGGCCGGCTGGAGGCCTCCTTTGACACAGACGCGGAGGCTATTGCCTACTGCAATGAGCATGATACCTACGGCGGCAGCGTAATCACCAGTCACAAGCAGCTGCTCTGGCAGAGGGCCGGCGCGGCCAATCTCTGGGATCTGGATATCGATAGCGTGACGGCTGCGGAGGACGGTGTCAGTGCAGCCCAGATCATCCTGGATACCATCTGTGATTATGAGGGCTGGGAGCATGTGACGGTGACCGACAAATCCCTGAGCCTGTACGAGCAGATGCAGCAGCTGCCCTGTAATGTCATCGATCTGACCGATGTGGATCTGTCGGATGTGGTGCATTTCATCTACAGGGACCGGGTCGTCGCTGCCAGGACCGGCGAGGATGACTACTGTATGATCGTGGGTTACGATGCCAGCTATATCCAGGTGGCTTACCCTGAGAGCGGCACCGTCAGCTGGATCACCTGGTCTGCGGCCAGGACCATGTTCTCCGAGGCCGGCAATGTCTTTATCAGCTATGCGGAATAAAAAAGAAAAGGATCTGCCGGCGGCAGATCCTTTGAAATAGATTAACTGATACTGACAAAACGGTTGCCCGCCGCATCGTAGGTGTAGCCCGCGGCAGACAGGCGGCTGAGAATGTCCTCTTTGTCCGCATCCAGATCCTCACACAGGGCCTCCAGGGAGGGGTACTGATCTCTGAGACGGGTGTTGACGACGGATAAGAGCATATAGGGATCCTTGGGAAGATACATGGGAAAACTCCTTTCAAACGGGAAGTGCAATACCTTTTCGCAGGCAGAGCACTCATCAGCTATATTCGGCGGGCCGATTCGGTGACCTTGGTGTCCCGAGCGGTGCTTTATGCTTCCAAGTATAACAGAAAACTTAAGACTTGTAATTAGAAAACAGGAATGCTATACTGTCTCTGATTTTAAAAGACATCAGGAAGAGTACAGATCACGGAGGTTATTATGGGAGAGATTAAGACCATTGGCGTACTGACCAGCGGCGGTGATTCACCGGGCATGAACGCAGCGATCCGTGCCATTGTCCGCACAGCGATCGCGGGCGGCATTGCGGTCAAGGGTATCATGAGAGGCTATGCCGGCCTGCTCAACGAAGAGATCATTGACATGGATACCAAGAGCGTCTCTGAGATCATGAGACGGGGCGGCACCATTCTTTATACAGCCAGATGCATGGAGTTTATGACAGAGGAGGGGCAGAAAAAGGGCGCCGAGATCCTCAGAAAGCATGGCATTGACGGCCTGATCGTCATCGGCGGAGACGGCTCCTTCAGAGGCGCTCAGAAGCTGGCGGCCCTGGGCATCAATACCATCGGTATTCCGGGCACCATCGATCTGGACATTTCCTGTACCGACTTCACCATCGGCTTTGACACTGCGGTCAATACCGCTATGGAAGCCATCGATAAGATCAAGGATACCTCTATGTCCCACGAGCGCTGCAGTATCATCGAGGTTATGGGCCGTAATGCGGGCTATATCGCCCTCTGGTGCGAGATCGCCAACGGCGCGGACGGCATCCTGATTCCCGAGAAGGAGCAGTTCGATGAGCAGGAGCTGATCGAGACCATCCTGTCCAACCGCAGAAAGGGCAAAAAACACCATATCGTCATCAATGCAGAGGGTATCGGCGATTCCAACAGGCTGGCCAAGAGAATCGAGACGGCGACCGGTATCGAGACCAGAGCCACCATCCTGGGTCATATCCAGAGAGGCGGCACACCGACGGCCAAGGACCGTGTCTATGCCTCTACCATGGGCGCTTACGCCGTAGACCTGCTGGCCGGCGGCGCGACCAATCGTGTCATCGCCTACAAGGCAGGCCAGTTCACCGATTTTGATATCGACGAGGCCCTGGCCATGAAGAAGACCATCGATGAATATCAGTTCCTGATCAGCCGTCTGATGGTACAGTATTAGGATTCCGGTCCGATCGTAAAAATGACCCGCCAGAAAGGCGGGTCATTTTTTGTGCGATAAGGCCGACAAGCGGCCATCGTGCTTGCACGAATGGACATTTGTTGGCCAAGTACATCGAGCGGCTATGCCGCGAGATGTGCGATCCATCGCAGAATCGAGTAGGAGGGGCGAAGTCTCCACCTACTCGATTGATGCGGGGAATCAAAGGCCTTGAAGTGCAGCGGAGCTGCGCCCGGGATCTTTTGTCCCTTTGCCTGGAAACTAAAGATAAGGTGTCATCCGGATGATGGAATTGATGAAATCCTCCCGGTCCATACCCCAGGAAACGCAGCTGTCAAAGCTTTCCAGCAGGGTCCGGGCGGCCAGAAGCGCACCGGTATAAAGCTCATCAAAGGAGCTGTGCTGAGCCTGAGGGCAGCCGGCATAGGGGTACCAGGGGTGCTTTTCCCGGTTCATAAAGTCCTCATTGTCCGGCTGGAAATCCTCATAGACCTTTTTGCGGCTGATGGCTGAGGCCGGACCGGAGCGGACGAACAGATCACACCAGAGCCTGCGGTAGCGGGAATCCGGCCGCAGATAGATGCTGGACCGGCGGATCTGGCGGATGCCTGTGCTGATCTCCTTTTTGGAGATGGTATATTTGTAGGTCCGCTGGATCGTGTCATAGAGAATATGGCTGATAATGCTGATCTCATGCTTGCCGGCAAAGGTCAGGGCATTGATATTGAGCTGTGAGGGCTCCATATGACAGTGGGACCGCAAAAGGACGATATCGATGACGGTCTCTATATCCGCCTTGTGGGCATTCATGCGGGACATGCGGCAGCCCGGCGGCAGATCCTGCCAGACCCGGTAAATGATATAGGGCGCGGCAAAAAGATCGATGGTGTAATAGCACAGATAGCCGGCCATATAGGCGGCGCAGATATCCTTGTCCTTGCTCTCCATGCCCTCGATGCAGTCCAGCATATGATTGAAAAAGGCGGCATACTCCTGATTTTGCAGAGACTGGGCGGCGGTGCGGTAGGACAGGCCCCGTCTGGAAAGGGCGTGGGGGTTAAAGGACAGCAGATCGGAACCCTGGATGCCCAGCAAAAAAGCATGGTTGTTTTCGCGGATCACATGCTGAATATAATTTTCCGAGAGACTGTCGCTGGTCTCGATACCAAAAAGGTAATGGGTCAGAAATCCGGGCATAGGATGACTCCTTTCTGTTGAGAATATATACTCTTATCTTAACCAGTTTTGAGGGCAAAGACAATAAGCGGAAAGAAATTTTATAAAAGCTTTAGCAGCTTCGGCGGCGGCCGGGAGTCTGTCCTTGAATTTTCCTTACTGTAATGATAAAATTCCGACAGATGCAAAGGAGATAGCCATGGATCTGTTTGATTATATGAGAAACGAAACAAAAGAAAAGGAATCGCCTCTGGCCTCCAGACTCAGACCCAGGACCCTGGATGAGATCGTGGGCCAGCAGCATATCCTGGCCAGGGACAAGATGCTTTACCGCGCTATTAAGGCGGATAAGCTCAGTTCTATCATTCTTTACGGCCCTCCGGGGACCGGCAAGACCACCATTGCCCAGGTCATTGCCCGGACGACGGCGGCCGAGTTTACCCAGATCAACGCGACGGCGGCGGGCAAAAAGGATATGGAGCAGGTGGTGGCTGCAGCCAAGGACCGGATGGGTATGTTCGGCCGCAGGACCATCCTTTTTGTTGATGAGATCCATCGCTTTAATAAGAGCCAGCAGGACTATCTCCTGCCCTTCGTGGAGGATGGGACTCTGGTCCTGATCGGCGCGACCACGGAGAATCCCTATTTCGAGGTCAACGGGGCTCTGATCTCCAGATCCATTATTTTTGAACTGAAGCCCCTGGGAAAGGAAGATATCCGGCAGCTGATCCTGCGGGCGGTATCCGACCCCGAGCGGGGCATGGGTGCCTATGGTGCCGTGATCACGGAGGAGGCGGCGGATTTTCTGGCGGATATGGCCGGCGGCGATGCCAGAAGAGCCTTAAATGCCGTGGAACTGGGGGTTCTGACCACAGCGCCGGCTGAGGACGGACAGATTCATATTACCCTGGATGTGGCGGCCGAATGCATCCAGAAGCGGGTCATGCGCTACGACCGGGACGGGGATAATCACTATGACACTATTTCGGCCTTTATCAAAAGTATGCGGGGGTCCGATCCCGATGCGGCCATCTATTATCTGGCCCGGATGCTGACCGCCGGGGAGGAACCGGCCTTTATCGCCCGCAGGATCATGATCTGCGCTTCGGAGGATGTAGGCAACGCGGATCCCATGGCTCTGCAGGTAGCCGCATCGGCGGCCCTGGCGGTGGAGCGGCTGGGAATGCCCGAGGCCAGGATCGTGCTGGCCCAGGCCGCGGCCTATGTTGCCTGCGCCCCCAAGAGCAATGCGGCAATCTGTGCCATCGATGAGGCCATGGCCCTGGTCCGGCAGTCCGGGCAGGCTCCCATTCCGCCTTATCTGCAGGATGCCCACTACGGCGGGGCCGCCAAGCTGGGGCATGGGCTTAATTATCTCTATGCCCATGATTTTCCGGAGCATTATGTCCGGCAGCAGTACCTGCCGGATGCCCATAAGGATGTCTGCTTCTACCGGCCCGGAGACCTGGGCTGTGAAAAGGCTATGAAGGAGCGTCTGCAGCGATTGAGAAACCGGGAAGAATAGGGGGCCGCGGGAATGCGTATCAAAGAAAGAAAAACCAGAAGACTGATCGTCGTATCACTGGATGCCATGGGCAGCGGTGATTTTGAATGGGCCGCCCGGATGCCCGGCTTTGCAAAGGTCCTTGAAAGGGCCGCTTTCTGCAAAAATGTCAGCTCCATTTATCCTTCGCTGACCTATCCGGCCCATACCACCATTGTCACGGGCCGTCTGCCTGCCCGGCACGGGATCATCAACAACACCCTGCTGCAGCCGGAAAGGACTTCCCCGGACTGGTACTGGCAGAGGCGCTTCATCCGCGGGACGACCCTTTACGATGAGGCCGCGAAGGCCGGTATGACGACGGCGGCACTGCTGTGGCCGGTGACCGGCGGCGCCGGCATCACCTGGAATATGCCGGAGATCTTTGCCAACAGGCCCTGGTCCAGTCAGATCACGACCTCTCTTTACAACGGCAGCAAATATTACCAGTTTGACCTGAACCGGCGCTTCGGCCATCTGAGAAACGGCAAGGCGCAGCCGGACCTGGATCATTTTACCCAGGCCAGCCTGCTCTATACCCTGGAAAAATACCGGCCGGATCTGACCCTGGCCCATCTGACGGATCTGGATACCCAGAAGCACCACTTCGGAAATCGGTCCATAGAGGCCCGGGATGCCCTTAAAAGACATGACGGCCGGATCAGTCAGCTGCTTGCGGTCATGGACAGCTGCGGCATGGATACGGATAAGGATACGACCCTGATCCTGCTGGGAGACCACAGCCAGCTGGATATTGGCCGTCCTGTACTGATCAACCGCCTTCTGGCGGACAGTCATTTGCTGACGGCAGAGAAGGGCCGCATCAGCCGCTGGAGAGCCATCTGCAAGCACTGCGACGGCAGCGCCTATATCTATCTGAACAGGGAGGGGCTTGCCCCTGACCGGATCAGGGCTCTCGAGCTGCAGGTAAAGCATCTGCTGACGGCGGCGGCCGATCGCCCGGGCAGCGGCATCAGGACCCTCTATACGGGGGCAGAGGCCGGCGCTCTGGGAGCGGATCCGGACTGCTTTATGATGCTGGAGGCCGAGACCGGCTGTTATTTTCAGGATGTCATGGATGAGGCGGACCTTACGGACAGGGAGAAGGCCACCCACGGCTACCATCCGGGCCGAAAGGGCTATGAGACGGTCTTCATGATCCTGGGACCGGATATCCGCAGAGGCTATGAGATCCCTCACATGACCCTGGCCGATGAGGGACCGGTGATGGCCGCCCTCCTGGGCCTGGATCTGGGCCGGACCGACGGCAGGATTCCGGAAGGGCTCTTTATGTGAAAAAATTGTGTTATTCAAAAAACATTATGACAAATCCCCTGATAAATGTTATGATAAAATTTATGATAAGCAGTGACAGAAAACGGAGGAAAATACATTGAAAAAGATTCTGACATTTGCCGTCCCCTGCTACAATTCGGAAGCCTATATGCGCAAGTGCATCGATTCCCTGCTTCCGGGAGGCGAGGACGTAGAAATATTGATCATAGATGACGGCTCCACTAAGGACGCGACCCCGGCGATCGCGGACGAATATGAGGCCAGGTACCCCGGGATCTGCCGGGCCATTCATCAGGAGAATAAGGGCCACGGCGGCGCTGTCAATACCGGCATTGAAAATGCCTCCGGTATGTATTTTAAGGTCGTGGATTCCGATGACTGGTTCGATGAGGAGAGCTACCTCGTGGTGCTGGGCCGCCTGAAGCAGTTCAGGGCGGACAGAAAACGAGTGGACATGTTCGTAGCTAATTATGTCTATGAGCATGTGGAGGACGGTACCTCCCACACTGTAGGCTATCAGAACGTGATGCCTGAGGAGCGGATCTTCCGCTGGAGCGACATCCGCCGCTTCCGCATGGACCAGAATCTGCTCATGCACTCCGTTATCTACAGGACAAAGGTCCTTAAGAAATCCGGTCTTAAGCTGCCGGAGCATACCTTCTATGTGGACAATCTCTTTGTCTATGTACCGCTGCCCTATGTAAAGACCATGTACTATCTTAATGTGGATCTTTACAGATATTTTATCGGCAGGAATGACCAGTCCGTCAATGAGACCGTGATGATCGGCCGGATCGATCAGCAGATCCGGGTCAACAAGCTGATGATCGATGCCTATGATCTTTCCCGTGAGGTTAAAAATAAAAAGCTCAATGACTATATGTACAGCTATCTGGCCATGATCTGCAGTGTTACTTCTGTCATGCTGTTGATCTCAGGCACCCCTGAAAATCTGGCCAAAAAGGATGAGTTGTGGGCCTATTTCAAGAAAAAGGCACCGAAAATGCACCTGCGGGTCCGCCTGGGATTCCGGGGTCTGGGCAGCAATGTCCACCATCCGCTGCTCAGGAAGGGTGTTGTCCTGATTTATCATCTGGCACAGAAGATCTACAAGTTTAACTAAAGGCCGGATTTTGCCGGTCATAGACAGGAGGTTTATACATGAGATGTCCCGAATGCGGTCAGCGCCTGATGGAGGGCGCTCACAGATGTCCGTCCTGCGGCATCAGCCTGGATCCTTCTCAGCTGGTCCCCGATGAGGAGATCCGGTCAGGAGGCTATGAAGAAGATTATCCCGAAGATGAAGGCGCCCGGATCACTCTGGATGCCGGAGAATACCGCGACCGTTTCAGCAGTCAGAGAGATCTGGATGCGATGGAGCAGCGGGATCCCCGCCGGGATACGGGCTACGGCAGCCCCTTTGCCCAGCGGCAAAAGAGAGCGGCCCGCGGACAGAAGGGCCTGGGGATGAAGTGGTATTATTTCCTGGTCTATTTTTCCCTGCTGGCCACCGTGATCCTCAACGGCGGCACCGGCATCATTCAGGTCGCCGGGATCATGATGGGAGAAAAGAGCGCCGTGACGGCGGCCTATGCGGATGCCCCGATGCTGCTCTATGTAGATGTGGCCTACGGCCTGGTCTGCATCGCCTTCGGTGTTTTTGCCTTTAAGACCCGCCAGGATCTGAAGGCCATGCGCAGCAAGGGCCCCAGGGAGCTGATCCTGCTTTACGGCATATCCGGGATCATGCAGCTGGTCTATGAGCTTTGCTATGTACTGACAGGCGCTGCTGAGACCTTTGATGTGACGGCTTTCGGCACGGTCATCGTGGCCGTGATCATGATGCTGATCAACAAGATGTATTTTGACAACAGACGGGATATGTTTACCAACTGACTTTCGTCTGTATGTAAACGATAAGGAGATTCTATATGGCCAGTTCCGATATCGGTATCGATCTGGGTACCTCCAGTGTCCTCGTCTATGTCAGGGGACAGGGCGTGGTACTGAAGGAGCCCTCTGTGGTGGCTTATGATCTGGATACCAACGAGATAAAAGCCATCGGCGAGGAGGCACGTCTGATGATCGGACGTACTCCGGGCAATATTTCTGCCGTCCGCCCCATGCGCCAGGGGGTCATCGCTGATTATACCATCACCGAAAAAATGCTTCGCTATTATATACAGAAGGCTGTCGGCCGGAAGACCCTGCGCAGACCGAGAGTCTGCATCGGTGTCCCCAGCGGCGCCACTGAGGTAGAGAAAAACGCCGTCTGGCAGGCGGCCCTGGAGGCGGGCGCCAGAGATGTGACCATCATTGAGGAGCCTGTGGCTGCGGCCCTGGGGTCGGGTATCGATATCTCCAGAGCCTGCGGCAATATGGTCATTGACATCGGTGCCGGCTCTACGGATATTTCCGTGATCTCTCTGGGAGAGTCTGTGGTCAGCACCTCCCTCAGACTGGCCGGAGATGATTTTGACAAGGCCCTGATCCGTTATCTGAGAAACCATTACCATCTGCTGGTGGGGGACCGGACGGCGGAGGAGGTCAAGATCCATATCGGCAGTGTTTACACCCGTATGAACCCTCTGACCATGAAGGTCAACGGCCGCGACCTGATGACCGGCCTGCCAAAGACCGTCGACCTCAGCAGTGAGGAGACGACCCAGGCCTACAGGGAGATCATACTCAAGCTGATCGAGGCCCTCAGGGGCGTGCTGGAACAGACACCTCCGGAGCTGGCTGCGGATATTGCGGCCAGGGGCATCCTGCTCAGCGGCGGCGGCAGCCTGATCTACGGCATGGAGGATCTGATCTCTGAGACCACCGGTATCCGTACCGTGACCATCGATGATCCTATCTCTGCCGTAGCCATCGGTACCGGACGTTACGCGGAGTTTCTGGAGGGCAAGCAGGCCAGCAGAAGCTGAAAAAATGACAGGCGGGAGCTGCGGCTCCCGCTTTTCTTTTGATACAGGAGAGATTATGGAGACATTAAGAGGCCTGGTAGAGCATATCGTCTATCGGAATGAGGAAAACGGCTACACCGTCTTCACACTCAGCAGCGGCGGCAAAGAGACTCCCTGTGTGGGCTCTGCGGCCATGCTGGAGGAAGGCGATTATATTGCCGCGGAGGGGGATTATACAGTCCATTCGGTCTATGGCCGGCAGTTCAAGGCCCAGACCATTACAGTGGATGTGCCTGATGATGCCTGGTCTATGGAGCGTTACCTGGGATCGGGAGCCATTAAGGGCGTCGGCGCTTCCCTGGCGGCCCGCATCGTGAAAAAATTCGGCGGGGATACCTTCCGTCTCATCGAGGAGGAGCCGGAGCGGCTGGCTGAGATCCGGGGCATCAGTGAACGCAAAGCCATGGAAATCTATCAGCAGTTTCACGAAAAGCAGGATATGCGCAGGGTGATGATGTATCTGGCCGATTTTCATATTTCCACTGCCATGGCGCTTAAAATCTACCAGAGATACGGTGCCGGCACCAGGAAGGTCATAGAGGAAAATCCCTATCAGCTGGCGGAGGATATGAACGGTATCGGTTTTAAGCAGGCCGATGAGATTGCCCGTAATGCCGGGATCCGGCCGGATTCCGATTTCAGGATCCGCAGCGGTCTGCTGTATATGCTGGGGCTGGGAAGCCTTTCCGGTCACACCTGCCTGCCTGAGGATCAGCTGCTGGCCCGCAGCCGGGAGCTGCTGCAGGTGGATGAGCCGGCCCTGCGGCGGGCGCTCGCAGATCTGTCCCTGGAAAAGAAGATCCGTATCCGCGAAAAGGACGGCCTTCCGTGGATCTATGCCTGGAGCCTGGACCATATGGAGCTGGACTGCGCCGCCATGCTGCATCGCCTGAACATCGACTGCGAAAGGGATGAGGCTGCCCTGGATGAGGCGCTGGCCCGCATTGAAAAAGAGGAAAAGCTGTCCCTGGACCCGATGCAGCGGCAGGCGGTCAGGGCCGCGGCCGGCCGGGGTGTGCTGATCATTACCGGCGGTCCCGGCACCGGCAAGACGACCACCATCAATGCCCTGATCCGCTATTTTGAATATGAGAGTATGGATATTCTCCTGGCCGCGCCCACCGGCAGGGCCGCTAAAAGGATGTCGGAGGCCACAGGCAGGGAGGCCATGACCATCCATCGCCTGCTGGAGGTGTCGGGAGACCCGGAGGGCGGCGATACGGCCATGCATTTTGAAAAGAATGCGGCGAATCCTCTGGAATGCGATGTGGTGATCATTGATGAGATGTCCATGGTGGACATCCGGCTGATGCATGCCCTTTTAAAGGCGATAGCCGTGGGCACCCGCCTGATCCTGGTGGGGGATGCCAATCAGCTGCCCAGTGTCGGGCCCGGCAATGTCCTGAAGGACCTGATGGCCTCCGGCTGCTTTGATATCGTCCGGCTGACTCATATTTTCCGCCAGGCCATGGAGAGCGATATCATCAGAAATGCCCATCTGATCAATGACGGACAGCCGATCGCTTTGGACAATAAAAGCAGGGATTTTTTCTGCCTGAAGCGCTATGACGTCTCTCAGATCCTGGGGGTCATGATCGCCCTGATCCGGGATAAGCTGCCGGGCTATGTGGGCGCTCCGGGCACGGAGATCCAGGTGCTGACCCCCACGAGAAGGGGAGAACTGGGTGTAGAGCGGCTGAATACGGTACTGCAGCAGTACCTGAATCCGCCTGCCGATGACAAAAAGGAGCGGGAGTTTAAGGACGGTATCCTCAGGGAAGGGGATAAGGTCATGCAGATCCGCAACAATTACCAGCTGGAATGGGAGATTCCCGGACGTTACAATCTGCCTCTGGCCAAGGGGACAGGTGTGTTCAACGGCGATACCGGCCGGGTGCAGGAGATCAATACCTTTGCCCATCAGGTGACGGTGGATTTTGATGACCGCCGCAGGGTGATCTACAGCTTTGAACAGCTGGAGGAGCTGGAGCTGGCCTATGCCATTACCATTCATAAATCTCAGGGCAGCGAGTACCCGGCGGTGATCCTGCCTCTCCTGGGCGGTCCCAGGATGCTGCTCAGCCGCAATATCCTGTATACCGCGGTCACCAGGGCCAAAAGCTGTGTCGCCATCATCGGCGATGAGAAAACCGTGGCCTACATGATCGATAATGACCGGCAGCAGCAGCGTTTCACGGGCCTTAAGGACAGGCTGCTGGAAATGGAAGCACAATAATTTGCAATAGTATGTCACATTTTTCTTTTTCATCCGTTTTATTTACAGAGGGGTCTGAGACCGGCCGCGGCAATATCTCATTTGCCATATAACTCCAACGGCGAGCAAAGCCCGGGACCGGCCCCGGCCCCTCGTGATTTTATCCCGGTCGGGGAAGACATCCGCTTTTACAGGCGGCGGGCGATAGCAGGTTTGTCTCCGTGGGAGTTCAATCTCTGACCGGAATCAGTGTTTCGCAGGCATCAGCTTGAATTGAGGTGAAAATGAAAAATGTCAATGAAATGATCCGGGGCATCGGGAGGCTTCTCCCGGAGGCCGTGGATCTCCTTTATCCGCCGATCTGTCCCTTCTGCGGCGGGATCCTGGCGGGAGAGGAGGCGCGGGCGGCAGGGACCCACCGGGCCTGCTTTGCCAGGGCCCGTCGGGCCCGGGAACCCCTCTGCAAAAAGTGCGGCAAGCCGGTGCTGCTTTATGAGCAGGAGTACTGCAGCGACTGCGCCCGGCATACCCGTTCCTTTGAGAGCGGGCACGGCCTCTGGCTCTATGAGCCTGTGACCGCAGGGGCTATCTTTCTATATAAATATAAGGGCCGGCAGGAGCTGGCCCCCTTTTTCGGCCGGGCCCTCCTGCACTATTACGGGGACTGGATGGCAGGCCTTGACGCGGATGCCCTGATCCCGGTGCCCATCAGCCGGGCCCGCTACGGACACAGGGGCTTTAACCAGGCGGCTCTGCTGGCCGGGCAGCTTTCCGGTCCTTTAGGACTCCCGGTGCTGGAGGGCGCCATTCTGCGGACCGGCCGGACCCTGCCTCAGAAGGCACTGGGCAGCCGGCAGCGCTATGCCAATCTGGCCGGTGCCTTTACGGCCCGCCCCGCGCGCCTTAAGGGGATCCGGCGGGGGCTGCTCGTGGATGATATCTATACGACAGGCAGTACCATTGAGGCCGTGACGAGGACCCTCCTGGAGGCCGGCGTGGAGAAGGTATGGTTCATCTCCCTGTGCATCGGCAGGCAGGATTAGCGGGCGCCGGACAGAAGTGATGCCGTGAGCCCCGGAGGGGAGCTGCGGGCAGCAATAATGCCGTGAACCCCGGAGGGAAGCTGCGGGCCATGACGCGGATGCCGGGCGGAAGGGATGCCGGGAGGTTCCCAAAGAGACGCATCCGGGCAGGATCCGCGGGCGCAGGGGACGGGTGTACCTGAAAACGGACATAAACGCCTCTTGACGTGCCGACCGAATGTGTGGTATAGTTTGAGAGCTATGTATTGGAAGCGGTCTTTTTTTTGTGCCTAAAAAAGGAGACCGATGTTGCGGTCCTGCCTTAGCGAAGCAGGACACACACTCATTTTTAAATCTAACGGAGGTGGGAGTTGTGCGCGTAAGAATCACATTGGCATGTACAGAATGCAAACAGCGTAACTACAACATGACAAAAGAAAAGAAGACTCATCCGGACAGGATGGAGACTAACAAGTATTGCAAGTTCTGCAAGAAGCACACATTACACAAAGAGACGAAGTAATCATCTGACTGTAAGGAGTGGAAAGCATGGGCAACACAACTGAAAAATCATTTAAGATGTCAGATTGGTGGAAATCCGTCAAGGCTCAGTTTAAGAGAATTATCTGGCCGACACCGGATGATATTGCCAGACAGTCCGCTGCCGTCATCATTATATCCGTCATTCTCGGAGCTGTGATTGCTTTACTTGACAAAGGCCTGCTTCAGGTTGTCGACATGATCATTTCTATTTAAGGAAGGGTGCGAATATGACAGACAGAAGCGATTATATTCCGGAGCCGAGATGGTATGTAGCCCATACCTATTCCGGTTACGAGAACAAAGTCAAGGCAAACATCGAAAAGTCCATCCAGAACCTGCATCTTGAAGAGCAGATCCTTGAAGTCCAGGTACCTCTGCAGGAGGTCGAAGAGATCAAGGACGGCAAATGCAAGCTGGTTCAGAGAAAGCTTTTCCCGGGTTATGTGCTGGTCCACATGATCATGAATGACGAGACCTGGTATGTTGTCAGAAATACCCGCGGTGTCTCAGGC